>Ga0101944_10000449_pt1 | contig 120490 bp, 106 predicted proteins | sample DewCreD2012metaG_FD_75245 | JGI IMG/M metagenome (GOLD analysis project Ga0101944, IMG submission 75245) | Hot spring sediment bacterial and archeal communities from British Columbia, Canada, to study Microbial Dark Matter (Phase II) - Dewar... ...
ATCTCCTCGAATTGGCGGAACAGTGTTTCCGGAACCCCCTCCCAACCGCATACCCCGTCGATGATGGCGATCTCTTTCCCCTGCACGATGTAGGAGTTCATCGACATTCCATGGGGGAGGGGCCACATTCCCTCGAACAGAAGGTTGTGTATATGGGCGGAAAGACGGAAAATCCCGTCTGTAACGTTACTGTATTTCATCCCGTGCCTCCTTAATACGCACTGTTAGTATATTACTAATTAAGTAATCTTTTATCAATAGGGGAAGGGGAGAACAAGGCCGCCGTATAGAGACAGGCCGGATAGGGGGGGATCAAGGTTGCCCTACCTGTGGGGGGTATAGACTTGGGGTCTGAGCCTCTGTTCAGGACCTGGCTTCTTTCAGGATCTGGCTCTCCGAGCCCGTTGGATCAATGAATCTAGGTTCCGGAAATGGTCGCCTTTCCAGTACACCTTTCCGCAGGAAGGGCAGTGGTAGAACTTGCGGTACCGTTTCGCCACTTTAGGGGGAAGGAGTGAAAGAACCCGCTCTTTTACGATGGGTTCGATGGGGGTTCCGCAGAGGGGACAACGGCTGTAGGGATCGAGGAAGGGTCGAAGATTAAATCGATCCAGTACTTCCTGCAGTTGATCTTCCGGTTTCAGGCTCTGGACCAAATAGCCCGAAACCACGGCCTTGCGTTCCAGTAGGCCCCTGTCCCGGGTGAGGATCGTGCGGTGATCTTCTAGGGCCTTTTGTACGATTTCCGGATCGTCCCAATTGTTCGCGTACGCCACATCGAATCCCAAAAGCCGGAGATAGCGGGCCAGTTTCCCCAGGTGGACATCCAGGATGAAGGAGGGTATGGGGTTGGGAAACCTGTCCTGTCTCCGCATAGCTATGGAAAAGTATACCCCGATTGACACCGACCGCGGAATCCCCTACCGTTTTGGCATGGACGGAGGAAGCCAGATTTTAGGACAGCTACTCGCCCGCCATCCGGAGCTGGAGCCCCTAGGGAATGAGATCCTTCAAGCCTTTGAAGTTCTCAGTGAAACCTTTGCCTCGGGGGGGAAGCTCCTTGTCTGCGGGAACGGAGGGAGCAGTGCCGATGCGGATCACATCGTCGGTGAACTGATGAAGGAGTTCAAGAAGAAGAGACCATTACCGGAACGTGTACGGCAGTCAATTCTCGAGAGGTATGGAGCGGAGGGAGTATATCTGGCGGAGAACCTTCAGGCCGGACTTCCTGCCCTTTCCTTGAGCGCCCACACGGCCCTCCTTACCGCGTTCGCCAACGATGCGAAACCGGATTTGATCTTTGCCCAACAGGTGTGCTGTTTGGGAAAGCCGGGAGATACCCTCCTCGCCCTAAGCACATCGGGGAACTCGCTCAACGTATGCTTTGCGGCCATGACCGCGAAAAGTATCGGGCTACGGGTGATCGCCCTGACAGGGAAAGGGGGGGGGTAGGCTTAAAACCTCCTCCGATGTCCTTCTCGCCGTCCCCGAAGAGGAAACGGACAGGGTACAGGAACTGCACCTCCCGATCTACCACGCTTTATGTGCCATGGTGGAAGAACGGTTTTTTTAATAGCAGGAAATTTTTTCTGTCCAGTAACTTTGCATTTTCAGCGCATGTCCATTAGACTTATGGTAAATCATGATCCTGAACCAGGAGAAAGAACTGGAGTTCCGGGATTTTTTGAACACTCTGTACACGCTGAAAAAAGATGCGGATTTTTTAGAAGCTATCGGAAACCGTATCATTCGGATTGTCCCCTCTGATCAATTCGAGTTCACGCTGGAACGACGACCCTCACAGACTGAGGATGGCTGTTCCTATGCGTATCCCTTATTGCATGGAGATCATATCGTGGGATTCATACAAGTCTCCCGTACAGGGCCCCAAAAAGCCTCTTATACCAACGAGGAGATCGAATGTCTGAACTTCCTCTTTTCTTTCATCCCTTTGGTGTTTACCCCCTCCCGATGTCCGAAGGAAACAATGGAAGGGTTTTGCACCCGGTATGGGCTCTCCCAAAAGGAGGAAGCGGTCCTGATCCTTTTATCGGACGGCTTTTCCAATCGAGAAATCGGAAAAAACCTGCATATTGCCGAGGCTACGGTGAAACGTCATCTGTACAATATCTTCAATAAAACAGGGGCGGATACCCGGACGCGGCTACTATTCCTGCTGCAACACCATCCGGTGGTTCCCCGATGAATATTCCCCCATACATCCATATACCGGATAAAAAATTACCTGCCCTTCAACAGGTGATCCATTGGTTATACACTGGAGAGTTCAGTGAACAGCTTCTTCTGCAGGTGGCTCCCTCTGTATGCGAAATCGTCGAAGGGCACTATCTTGCCCTAGTGTTTTTCCCAAACCGGTTTGTGAAACAGCATGTTATCGTTTCCAACAATCCTCCGGAGTTCATGCCGGTTTATACCTCCCTTATACATAAGGATTTCTTGATGCAGTATCTGGTGAACACCTTTCAGATCCCCTTGCTGCATGAACTGGCGGATTGGGGGTTCCAGCAGAGTGATGAGTTCTGCGTGGAAGTCCAACGGGTAAGACCTATCTCGGATGTCATGTATGTACCCCTGCAGATCAATGGGTATCTGGCGGGGTACTGGGCGCTGGGCCGGGCCGGACTGCATAGCCCCTTCTATTCGGATAACGAGGTGGCTCTGTTCAGGTTCCTTTCGGGTTTCCTCACAGAGGGGTTCAGACGGAGTCTTTTTCCCCCCCTTCTCCCCGAGGATGTTGCGCTGCTGGATGCCTTCGGAAGGGTAGTGCAGGCAGGACAGCGGATACGGGATGTATTTACCGATCTCTTCGGGGCTCGCTGTGCGGGCCATCCCGGGGCGGGTTTGGGGAAAGCTCATGATCTGTTCCGGCAACGATTTACCGCCTTTCTTACAGGCTTCAATGTCCCCAGGGAGGGAGAGATTACCCTTCGGGGGCGTTTACGATCCTATACCCTGTTTTTCTCCTACCTCCAGGCAGAGCGATTCCGGATATTTCTCCCTCACGAACCCCAGGTGCAGGTTTCCCTGGGGCAGGTGAATTTTTTATCCGGAAATGCGTCGATCCTCGATTCGAACTTTCTGTGCTCCCGATACGATCTCACCTCCCGGGAGATGGAAATCCTGCAGGGGATGTATCAGGGACATACAAACAAAGAGATAGCCTCTTCTTTGAAAATAGGAGAGTCCACGGTAAAGCGTCATACTTCAAGCATATTCGAAAAACTCAAGGTGGATTCCCGGTGTCATTTGGTGCTGAAACTGGGAGCTGGCGTGCCGTAGTCGGTGGTATGTCCAGGTTCTTCTACTTTGTTTCAGGAAACCTCTGATGCCGGATTCCGTAAGAAAGTTGCCGAAGTATTGTGTGGGTTAGCGGATGCCGGCAGGTACAGCGTCACTTGTACTCGAGAACGGCTCTTGTGCGGTATCTTCTAGGCAGGGAGTCAGGCGGATGATCCTGAATGTAGAATATTATGAATGCTCATTATTTTGCCTTTTGCCGGTTCTCTTTCCTGGAACCGGGAGGATCGATTGTATTTTCCAACAATCCGCCGGAATTTGTGGAAGCGTATGCTTTTCTTCAGGAAAAAGACATTATCATGAAGAACCTGGTAAATCAGAGGCGGACAATCTCATTAAGAAGTCTGCACGACTGGGATGCTCCCTCCAACCAGGATTTCTTATCCCCTCTTCAAAAGCTCAGACCTTCCTGCGACGGAATCTATGTTCCTGCGATATTCAAGGGCGATCTGATCGGATTCTGGGCCGTAGCACGGGCTGGGCTCCATACTCCGGTTTTCAGCATGAACGACTTAAGGATTTTCGAGTTTCTCTCTTCCTTCCTGTCCGATGCAGTGTGCAGATCCCTTACAGCCCTTCCGGCGCCGGATAATACGGCTCACCTGAACAGCCGGGTTTCGGGGCTCTTCTCAGTACGTCTGTCAATACGGTTGTTCTGGTGTTTCCGAGTCCACTGTAAAACGGCGCTTGGGAAGTATCTATGAAAAAACAAAGGTAGCTTCCCGCACCCGCCTGCTGTTCCTCCTGTCCATTTGAGCGCATCGGGAGTAACCGTAGTATACACACCGGACAATACCGTGGAGTGATACGAAAGTTGTATTGTGCCGTACCTGCACCTGCCATACGATGAGCTGGTCTGATCTTTTTTTGGAATTCATGAAACAAACCTGGGGGTAAGTATGAAGAACTGGAATAGAAATCTGCAAAAAAAAGCATGGCAATGTTCGATGGTGATGATCATGGGAGGAATCCTTTTTCTGGCAGGATGCGATCTTCAATCTTCAAGTTCCGATTCGACTTCAGGCACGAATACGGATACAGGGACACCGCCCCCCTCCCAGTTGGTGGGTACAGCGGCTCTGGCAGGAGAATCGGCTACCTACACGTTGACGCCTGCATCAAGCCCGTCTTCTTCCGTGATAGGCCGGAAAGCATTGTATACAGTGTCAGGTAACATCCGATACAGGGGAACGGATTTTTCCGTTACCGGAACCTACGAATCGGTCACGAGGGTCATTTCCGTTACCTCCGCGTCTGTGAGCCTGTCCGGGCAGACATACTCCTTCAAGATCATGGGAACCTATTCCGTTACCGAGGGATTCAATGGTACCATTGAACGGTATGTGAACGGGGTAAAAGACCTGGTCGGCAGTGTTACAGGGAAGGTTCCGGCTCAAGGCAGCCTAGCAAAGAATTACCTGGGAACCTTTAGCGGCGGAGCCGGAGGAACCTGGAACTTCACAATCCAGGGAAGTACTTTTACCGGCACCTATGCAAACTATGATCCGGAAGCCGGAAACGGAACCTTTTCCGGAACGATATCCGGTTCCACCCTCACCATAACGACGGTCACCAATAGTGTTTTCCCTGTAGTTTCTTTTTCCGGGCAGGGAACCATTTCGGCAACCAGTATCAGCGGGACCTGGAGGACAACCCTCACAACGGAAGAGGGGAGTGCAACCTACAGCGGTGTCTGGAGCGGTGCGGCAGCCACGACGCAAGGGGATCCCCACACGCCTTCTTCCGCCGATCCTCTGGATTATAAGTTTTCTCTGATTCTCCAGGCGATAGATCTGGCTCTTGTCTCCACCGGATATGATCCCGAGACTCAGGATACGTATCAAAACTCCGCAAATTCTGTCCAATGTGTTGTTACCGAGAACGATCCATCCGCAGGCAAAAACAAAGCAGTCATGACCATGCTTAGCGATTTCACAGATCCTGTACGGGGTATCGTACTGAATGCGGGCGGTACAATTACCAGCATCTATCAGATGCCCGCGGGAGACTTGTTAAAAGTAACTGCGACGATATCCTTCGGAAACTCACCGATTGCAACCCTGTCCATGGATGTGGACGTGGACAAACAGGCTCGTTCCATCTCGGGAACCATAACTATAGACGGTACACCGGTTACAGACATCAGCGTTCTGAAAAACTTCTTCTTTTAACGGTAACGGAACCCCGTTGCTGGGTGTTCTGTTATGAATAGGTGCAGGGGCATCGTAACCATGCCCCTGCTTAAGGGGGGCCGCTCGAGAGGCCAGAGGGAAACTCGGAAACAGATACTGGGCGAAAGAGTAGGGGGTATAAGTCCCCTCCTCTTTTTTTTCTTGCTCATTTCCTGATACGAATCTCACAGCTCGATCTTGCCGTGGATCCATCCTTTCCGTATGATGCATCGTGCATCGTCATGACAGGAATCGAAAAGGCCATCGCCAAAGCGATCTATGACTACCACCTGATCGAAGAGGGAGACCGCATCCTGATCGGCGCTTCGGGAGGGAAGGACTCCACCACGTTAAGTTGGGCCCTTGCCCGGAGACTCCGCTGGGAGGGGCCACGGTTCACGTTACAGGCACTGCGGATCCGCACCGATGTACCCGGGGGAGCGATGCCGAAGGAAGCGGAAGGTGCCCTTGAAGGGCTCTACGCGGAGTGGGGGGTTCCCCTGGAAACGGTGGACGTGCCCGTAATCGGGAGGTTGAAACCCGGAAAGGAAATGAACTGCTACTGGTGCGCTACCCAGAGGCGAACGGAATTGATGCGCTACGCCCTTGCCCATGGGTACAACAAGATCGCCCTGGGGCACCATCTGGATGACATCCTCACCACCCTTCTCATGAACATGGTGAACAAGGGGGAACTTTCCACCATGATCCCCAAACTCACCTACCGAAAGTTTCCCGTAACGGTGATCCGTCCCCTCGCCCTGGTCCCCGAAGAGAGTATCCGCCGCTTCGCCGCTTCCCAGGGCTGGCTCAACGTAACCTGCTCCTGTTCCTATGGAGCGGAGGGGGAGCGTAAGGAGTTCCAGAGGCGGCTGGAAGTTCTCACAGGGGGCGAACTGGACGCCAAACTCAGGATGTTCCACTCCCTGTCCCGGGTGAACCAGGAGTATTTGCCCTGAGGCCAAGAATGCTCGCTCTCCGTCTGCGGGATCCGCTGATTTAAAAGAGATTCTCCACCCCATAGCTGCCAAACACGCTGTCCGCTGACAGTAGAGGAAGTTTTTCTGTTAAGGCCTGTGCAATAATGAGACGATTGTCAATGCGCGTACTCTTCGAATCCTTCGGGGATTTCGTCAAAGTCTTCAGCCATACGGATCCGGCCTTTTGCGGTTCCGATTTTTCTGGCTTTATCTTCTTCGGTAAGGGGGACGAGGCGCACTAGGGGCTTGTGTCTTTTGGCGATAATGATTTCTTCTCCCGAAAGGGCGGCTTCGATAAGCCCGGATAATTTTGCCTTTGCCTCGTGGATCTGTACGGTACTCATAGTGAAAACATGATATGACCATGATAATTAGTCAATATCAGTACCGCCGCTCTCAATTAATCCCTGATTTTGGCAGATTGTGGAATTTATCGAAACCGTTGTGTGTTTTGGTTTTCCGGGTGATTCATTATCAATTTCAGCAGATCCCACTTACACCTGATGCCGAGCTTGTGGTAAATGTGTTCGAAAAGCAACCTAGACGACATCCGAAGCTTCGACCGAATCCTGAACAAGGAGGAAATCCTCACTTTGTAAAAACGGATATTGCCGTGAATCCTGAAAGCGCGTGGGAGGTTCTTGTCCAGGCCGCTTTGGGTTTACAATAAATCTTATCATGTTTTATACAGGATGATTGACATATAACTGATTTAAAACTAAATTATAACTATGGCATCAATAACCATACGAAACATACCGGATGAGATTTTTAAGAAAATAAAGCACCTTTCCTCCATCGAAAAAAGAAGTCTGAACAGTGAATTCCTTGTTATTATAGAAAAGGGACTCCATTCTGAGATCAATGAAATCCAAATGTCGAAAAAAAATATTCCAAGGTCTATTCAAGTGAATTTATGGGAAAATCTTTCCGGTGAATGGGAAGACAGTCGAACTACGGAAGAAATTAAACAGGATATTTACATACATAGGACCTTGGGTAGGGAAATCGATCTGTGATTTTGCTTGATACTGATATCTGTATAGAAATCTTACGGAAAAACATGAAGGTGATAAAAAAAAGAGATCAGTACGACGATACAACTGCAATATCTTTCATGTCTGTCGCGGAGCTGTATTATGGAGCAGAAAAGTCCTCCAATCCTATTAAGAATCGTTTCTTGGTCGAGGAATTTCTTCTGACCATCGATGTCATACACACTGATAACGAAATACTAAAAAAATTTGGGCAATTAAAAAACCAACTGCATAAAGAAGGTTTGTTGCTTCCAGATGCAGATATTTTTATTGCCGCAACAGCCTACATGAAAGCTGATACATTGGTTACAGGAAATATAAAGCATTTTCAACGGTTTCCCAATTTGAATATTGAAAGATGGTTGTAGCAAGGTTATCCGAGCGCCGCTGGCTTTGAACTATAAAAGCCGCAGCCCTACCGATATATCGACTCTTGAAAGAGGTCCGTCGAACGCCACTGGATGTTGCGTATTGTGGGATTGCCTCATTTTTCTGGTATACTATGCCATAATGTACGCCAAATTCTGGACTTTGATTCAATGATCGTATACGCTGAGTATGTATGAAGGCCCGCAAGATAACCAAATATGTTCTAGAGGTAGCGAGGAAGAAGCAGGGGAGAATCCTTACGTTTACCGGCGCCCGACAAACAGGGAAAACCACACTCGCCCGTTTGCTGTTCCCTCAGTATGCCTATCTCTCTATAGAAGATCCTGTATTGCGTCCTAGCTACACCCGCCTGACGGCAGCCCAGTGGAAGGATTTATATCCCTTCGCCATTTTGGACGAAGTGCAGAAAGCCCCGGCGCTTGTAGAGAGTATCAAGGCAGTGTATGACCAATGGGAAAAGCCTCGGTATGTCCTTTTGGGTTCCAGCCAGATCCTGCTTCTGGAAAAAGTGAAGGAAAGCCTAGCGGGTAGATCCACGATCATCGAACTGTATCCCCTCACCCTACCGGAAGTTGAAACTTCTTCCTGGGATGATGAGGTTCCAAACTCCCTTTTTCAGAATTGCCTCCTGTATCCCCAAGAATCGCCTTCGCTACTACCCAATTTTCTTTTAAGTGATCGGCATGGAAGTATCGATAAGGCATGGAAGCATTACCTCCGTTTTGGCGGCTATCCCGCCCTCACCGACCCCCAGTTCAGCGATGAAGATCGCTTCTCCTGGCTGTCTCAGTATGTGAAAACCTATCTGGAACGGGATGTTCGGGATCTCGCTGCTCTGAGGGATCTCGAACCCTTTGTAACCTTACAGCAGTACCTTGCGTTGCAAACCGGCGCCCAACTCAATGTCACCCACGCGGCAAATCAAGTGGGGGTATCGGTAAAAACTGTGCAGCGGTACATTCGTTACCTTGAACTGAGCTACCAAGCTCTTGTTCTGCCAGCCTGGTCAAAGAACGCGCGTAAGCGCCTCGTCAAGGCCCCCAAAGTGCATATGCTGGACCCTGGTGTGTTACAGGCGGTGCTCCAGAAACGGGGCGGTACCACGGGTGCCGAGTTCGAAAGCCTCGTGATCGCTGAGATCTATAAGCAGGCCCGCTACCTCCAAAAGGATGTGCGTTTCTACTATCTCCGCACAGTAGATGGACGAGAAGTGGATTGTCTTGTGGAACTTCCCGAAGGGTATTTCGCTATCGAGATCAAGATGGCCCAGCGCGTTTCACATTCCGATGCTCGGCATCTGAAAGGCCTTGACGCATTTTTGGACAAACCCCTGCTCCATAGCTATATCCTATCCCTTGACCCCGATACCCGCATCCTTGCTCCCGGCATCACCGCGGTGCACGCCGCGTATTTTCTGGGGTAGCAGGAAGAGTACGAATACTATCATTGCGGTGATCCATCTTCGTTCTATCTATGGAGAGCGGCGAGTGTAAGGGTACAGAAAAAAAGCTTTTCATGGGTTTTACGGCAAGTTCCAGGTCTAATTCCCGGAGGCCGTTACCCACAAAAAGCTTCGATGAAAATATACCACACCTATGCTAAACTGTCCAGGACGTGTAGCGCAACCGCTCCTTGACTATTAGCCACCCCTCCCTTTAGGACAAAGAGGACGTAGGAAGGCTGGAGGAAAAGACAGGGCGGATGTTGGTGGGACAGTTTAATCGCCTGCTAATTTCATCTCCTACTATAGGAATAGCTGGTCGATCAGTCTGTGGAGAGGATTGGCCTATCATGAATAGAAAAAAGATGTACCAATCATTCAGGTTCATGTGCCCCTGGGCCTTCCTGGGTCTGGTTATAGCTTTTTTCTCATCTTGTACTACCCTGAGCATCGTAACAGAGATACTCTCTGGCCGTGACCGAGATCGAAATATCGCTCTCCCGCCCGTTCACTGGCAGGAGCAGGGGCCCCTGCGTTACACCTCCGGTCGCATAGAAAACCCGCCGCTCTCCTTTTGGGCTGTAACGATTGACCTGGATAGCCCTGGATTGCAGGTTGTCGTAGGACCCGAGCCGCTGGAGTACGGCATCGTGCCGAGCATACGGGTTTCGACCTTTGCGAAACGATACGGATGCTTCGTGGCCATCAATGCCAATCCCTTTGACAGGGTATCGAACCGGGAAGGAAAGCCCAAACGGATAGTGGGCATTGCCATGCATGAAGGGCAGATTCTGTCAAACCCGATCCCCCGTTACTGGGCCTTGCTTATTTTTAAAGATGGAACCGCCCGCATTGTGCCCCAGTATAGCTTTCTTCTACCTGACAGGACTCCAGACTACCAATTCCTCGCATTGGTGAGATACGCCGTGGGCGGATTTTTTCCGGTGCTCCGGGATGGAATCCCCTTGGCGGGACGCAGAGCCCGCTACCCCCGAAGCGCGGTGGGTGTAAGCCGGGATGGGAAAATCCTTTATCTCCTCGCCATCAACGGTAGGCTCTTGGATAGCATTGGAACTACTGAACATGAAACGGGTCAACTGTTATCTAGCCTCGGGGCCTGGGAGGGCATCCTCCTCGATGGAGGCGGATCCACAAGCCTGGTGATCCAACAACTAGACGGTACCTATACGATCCTGAACCATCCGGTTCAAGAGATGGATCTGAACTTTGAACGAGCGGTGGCGACCTGTTTGGGGTTTCGTGTTACCGGTGCTCGGTAAGTATATGATTCCCGAATCATCTTGCGGCCTGAGGCTGTATAAAAAAAGCTTTTCGTGGGTCGTACAGTAAACCGGGGCATATTCCCGGAGCCCGTTACCCACAAAAACCCCTACAGTGAATGTAGAGCATGATCGATCGTAAATCAATTCTCCGCGTTGACTCACCGAAATTCCCCACGAGGTATAGGGGATAGTCGCAGGGGTAGATCGGGCGGGCTGTCCCTGTTGACGCTTACACAGTAGAATGTGTAACTGGTAACGGAGATACGATATGGCAACAAACCTTGCCATCGACGATGATCTACTGAATCTCGCATTAAAACTGGGGGGATTCCGTTCCAAGAAAGACACCGTGAACGCCGCCCTGGAAGAGTTTATCCGCAGGCGTAAAGCTGAAGAGGTGATCGAGCTGTTTGGAAAAGTGGAATACCACGAAGGGTACGATTATAAGAACATGCGAACTCGAGAATGAAACTCCTTGTCTATAATGAATGCCGCAGTCATGTACAATAGCTCTTTCTGGCCTTCGCCCCAGGATGAATGAGGTATTATTGGGTTGGTTTTCATTCTGCCACGACCCTGTGGGGCTCAAGTAGGGCTGGGCCTTTCAGGTACCCTACGCAAAGAAGGTATTTCCTTCCCTTGACTCCACCTCGTAACCCTGCTTAAGCTATTTCTATGAATGAACCAAAAAACAAGGATACTTCTCTCGGGATGTGGCACGAAGCATCCCGCTATCCTGACCCCGCGGTAATCGTACTGGACGAACGGTTCGCCAGATACCGGATCCATAATGCGGCGGTGGAACGCCTCTATACGGGGTGCCGGTGGGCGGAAGGGCCAGTCTGGTTCGGGGATGGGCGGTACCTTCTCTGGAGCGACATCCCCAACAACCGTATCCTTCGGTGGGACGAGGTGACTGGCGCCGTTTCCGAGTTTCGTAAACCTTCCAACTTTGCCAATGGGAACACCCGGGACAGGCAGGGGCGCCTTCTGACCTGCGAGCATGGGGGCCGGAGGGTGGTCCGCACCGAGTACGACGGTTCCCTCACGGTGATTCTGGATTCCTTTGAGGGTAAACGGCTCAACTCCCCCAACGATGTGGTGGTGAAAAGCGATGGATCCATCTGGTTCACCGATCCTGTGTTCGGGATAGCGGGATACTACGAGGGGTACAAGGCAGAACCCGAATTGCCTCAGTACGTGTATCGGGTGGATGGGGAAACGGGAAAGGCAACGGTAGTGGCCGACGATGTGGCGGGTCCCAACGGGCTCTGCTTCTCGCCGGATGAGCGGATTCTCTACCTGGTCGAATCGAGAGGTAAACCAAACCGGAAGATCCTCGCCTACGATGTGGACCCCTCCGGTACCCGACTGACCAACAAAAGGGTGCTCATCGATGCGGGGCCCGGAACACCTGATGGGATACGATGCGACGTGGATGGGAACCTCTGGTGCGGATGGGGGATGGGTTCGGAGGAACTGGACGGGGTACTGGTGTTCACACCGGACGGAAAACCCATCGGCCGCATCGCTCTTCCTGAACGATGCGCCAACCTCTGCTTTGGGGGTAGGTTCCGGAATCGGCTTTTCATGGCAGCTAGCCGTTCGCTGTACGCTCTGTACGTGAACACCCAGGGAGCAACGTTGGGGTAAGAGAGCTTTTGAAGATACGCCGTGTTTACAAAGGCGAGGTCCTTCGAAATAGTGCTTTCAAAAGTGTAATCTGTCCCCCGCGGGGAGCAAAGAGGCAGGTGGCCTTTAACACTGGCGCTTGCCTGGGGGGCGCGCTCGATGAAGGATTTCTTTTCTTTCCTTTTTTTCTTCTGGCGGCAGCGCTCATAGTAGCTTCCTGTACCACCACTCCTCCCCCGGATCCTGCGGTTTTATATCGGGAGCGCCTGTGGGCGGAGATCGACAGTTTACCTGAGAGTATTCCGGAACTCCTGCAACCAGATAAACCCCCAGGGCCTGAGACCCTCCTTTACCTTAAGACCTACGATCTTGAACCGCCGGATCCGACCGTGAACTCATGGTACATCCGGTTGGGATTGCTGCGGGAGGGGCAAAGGCTCAGGGGGCAAACGGGAAGTGGGCAAGGGAGCACGGGGCCAGCGGAAAATGGGCAAGGGCTGAGCGGGCAATGGCAAAATGGGCAAGGGCGCAGGGGCGATCAATCCTCCGTCGCGGGTGTCGTGAAAAAGTCTGACCCCGATGGCAGCGGTGATCTGCGATCCCTAGACCCCCTGCCGCACCTATATACCCTGCCTCCTCTGGGAGTGTTGGTCGGCGTACCGAAGGAGGGTACGGCAGGTTCGCCGTATCGTAGGGATAATGGAAGAGATAAGGGAAAGCCTGCCGATGGATTTAAAGGAACGGTGTTCCTTGTGCATGGGTACCTGGATCATAGTGGGTCCTGGGCCCCTGTGATCAAACGGATTCTTCGGGAAGGGTTCATCGTGGTTGCCCTGGATCTGCCGGGTCATGGGTTTTCCGGCGGAAGCCGGGGGGATATCGAGCACTTTTCCCAGTATGGGGAAGCGGTGAGGCGGGTAGTAGAATGGGCAGAGAGGGTATCGCCCCCCCGGCCGTGGATCGCCATCGGACATTCTACCGGCGCGGCGGCGATCTGGATGGAACTGGTGCGACAGGAAAAAGCCAAGCAAAGACCCGATGGTTGTGTTTCAGCCTGCTGGATGGAACTGGTACGGGGGGAAGAAACCAGGCATGGACCGGGGGAGCGCGTGTCAACACCTTTTGATAACGTACTTTTCCTTGCCCCCCTGGTTAGATCGGCCCACTGGCGGCTCAGCATGACCCTCGTTAGTCTCACAAGTTGGGCGATTCCCTACTGGAAGAGCCGGACAGCGGAAGATCCCCTGTTTCCTATTCCCTACTTCCCTGTGCATTGGGCGGAACAACTGAAGGAGTGGGAGGGGATTGTGGGTGATTATCCTGTCCTCTACCAGAAAGGATGGATTCTCCAGGGAACCGACGATGATGTAGTAGATCACGGGTATTCCGTCCCATTCCTTCGTTCGAAACTCCCCAATTTCCAGGTACGTTACATCGAGGACGCGGGTCATGTGCCGTACCTGGCGACTCCTGCCGGGGAAAGGTTCGTCCGTGAAGTACTGGAAGTGCTGCGTATCCCCCCTTAGTATCCTCTTGATTATTTTAGCATATGCCCATATATTCTTCCCATGGAAACAGACACAGAGAAAAAAGACACGCGGGTGAAGTACCTGCTCGGAGTGGCCAGCGGAAAAGGCGGGGTAGGGAAATCCACCGTAACAGTTCTACTGGCCCAGACGGCGGTGGCGCAGGGCTTACAGGTAGGAATCCTCGACGCGGATATCACGGGGCCCAGCATTCCTCGTCTTCTGGACGCCCCAGATCTACGAGCGGAGATGGAAGACGGCAAGATCCTGCCGCCGAAAACGGATGGGGGAATCAAGCTACTTTCCATCAACCTCCTTCTGGAGAATGAGCGGACTCCGGTCATCTGGCGGGGTCCTCTCCTTTCGAAAGCGATCGAGCAGTTCTGGAACGATACCGATTGGGGCGATCTGGATCTTTTACTGGTGGACTTTCCGCCAGGAACTTCCGACGTGATGCTCACCGCTCTCCAGTCCTTACCCCTGAAAGGCATGATCTTCGTGGTTACCCCCATGGATTTTGTGTCCATGATCGTCTCTAAATCGATTCAGATGGCGGCTAGGCTCGGGGTTCCCCTCGTGGGGTTTGTGGAGAACATGGGAAGGGGGATCTGTCCCCATTGCCACAAGGAGTTCCCCCTCTTCGCATCGGATGAGGCGGAACAGGCCTTGAAACGATTGTCCATTCCCCGCTTGGGGAGTATCCCCTGGAGTCGGGAACTGGTGGTTTCGGAACAAGTGACCAGCGCTCTTTTACCAAAACAGGTAACCCTCGAACTGGAGGGAATTTTCCAGCAGATCGTAACCCATGTATCTGCCTGAGGGGGGAGAAAAAGGATATGCCGCGGCCAAACTGTCCCCGAAGGGTCAGGATGCGGGGTCGCATGCCCTGGTTCGTGCCTGTGTACGGGCCGAGCTCGGAGCATGGACCTGCCTCTGTTCCAGCCTCGAAGAGAGTCGTTCCGAACAGTGCCTCCTTGCCCCCGCAAACGCCCGTGTCCATGGCAGGGAGCTGGGACTCATTAGCGGAGGAGCGGTTCTCGCAGGAGCCTTCAGCCTCCGTCGAGCTGACCCTGGATGAGCTGGAAGCCATTCGGTTGGCTGATTACGAAGGCCTGTACCAGGAAGCGGCTGCACGTTCGATGGGGATATCCCGGCAAACCTTCGGAAGAATCATCCAGCAGGCTCATCGGAAGATAGCCGAAGCTGTGTTGTTTGGAAAGATACTGAAGATTCACGGGGGACCCATACGTCCCCTGGAAGAGGAGGAAACGATGATGATTGCCGTACCTACTACCCAGCACGGAGCAGTGGATCAGCACTTCGGAAACTGCGATAAGTTTACCCTATTCAAGGTCGATCGATCCCAGGGTACTATCCTTTCCCAGGAAACCCTTCCTTCACCCGGCGGATGCGGCTGCAGATCCGATATCGCATCGGTGTTGGCTGCCAGGGGAGTGACCGTCCTGTTGACAGGGGGGATCGGGCCGGGAGCGATACGGGTCCTGGAAGGACACGGGATACAGGTAGTTCGGGGAGCATCGGGACGAGCGGAACAGGCCATCGCGGATTATCTTGCCGGCCGGCTGACCGATTCAGGAGAACCCTGTGGAGAACATGAACACTCGAGAGCTGGGAAACATCAGGGCGGCTATGGGGAAGGCCCTGCAGGTTAGTCATATGGCACTGGACGTATTAAGCGAAAAAAGTCCTTCACCGGATCTTCGAAAAGTTCTGGAACAATTCCAGGAGAATGAAATCACCGAACATATCATCTATGCCAGGCTGTCCCGAATCGAAAAGGATTCCCGTAACCGGGAAGTCCTGCAGAGGATCTCTGCCGACGAGTTCAGGCACTATCACTTCTGGAAGGGAATCACGGGAACGGAAGTGAAACCGAACCGGTGGAAGATCTTCAAGTTCTACTGGATTAGTCGTGTCTTTGGGATCACCTTTGGGCTAAAGCTGATGGAGAAAGGGGAACAGGGGGCGGAAATTGCCTATGGGAAGATCCTTTCCCAGATCCCCGAAGCGGAGGCGGTGTGGAGAGATGAAGAAGCTCATGAACAGAGTCTCATGGGGATGATCGAGGAAGAACGCCTCCAGTACGTGGGTTCCATCGTGCTGGGATTGAACGACGCGCTGGTTGAGTTGACAGGGACCCTGGCGGGACTTACCTTCGCTCTGTCCAGTAACCGGCTGGTGGCTCTAGCAGGCCTGGTAACGGGAATTGCCGCTTCCTTTTCGATGGCTGCTTCCGAATACCTTTCCACCAAGGCTGAATCGGACCATGGACCCGCCCTCAAATCGGCGGTCTACACGGGGATAGCGTATGTGCTGACGGTGATTTGCTTGATCCTGCCCTACTTCCTCCTTTCCAGCCCCTATGGATCCCTCGCTGCTACGCTGGGCGTGGCGGTTCTTATCATTTTCCTGTTCAATTACTATGTATCGGTGGCCCGGGATATGGATTTCCGAAAGCGGTTCCTGGAAATGACTCTCATCAGCCTGGGGGTAGCGGCCTTGTCCTTCTTGGTGGGGCGAGTCCTGGGAAAGGTGCTGGGAGTGGACATAGGGTGATTTTGTTGCCTTGGTACCTTTACTGGAGCCCGTTTTTAGGGCCCTTGCCATAAGGTGAGGCGGTAGCGGTTTGGCCTCCCCCGCTTTAGGGGATGGAGAAAAGGATCTAGATTCCTCCAGGACTGGAAGACGGGCTAACCAGCACGGAATGAGTCTTCCAGATCTCTTCCGCGTACTCCCTTATGGTACGGTCGCTACTGAACTTTCCCATGCAAGCCACGTTGAGGATCGATTTCCTCGTCCATTCTTCGGGATCGTGGTACAGCCGGGCTACCTGTTCCTGCGTATGCAGGTAGGAGCGAAAATCGGCCAGTAGCCGGTACGTGTCCCCATACCGGAGGAGGGAATCGGTAATGGGTCGGAACCGCCCCGCGTCATCGGGAGAAAAGTACCCTCCGCTGATCATGTCCAGCACCCGCTTCAGTTCCGGATCCTGGTGGTAGTAGTCCCAGGGGTTGTACCCTTTCCGCCAGGTTTCCGCCACCTCCTCGGCGGTAAGGCCGAAGATGAAGATGTTTTGAGGCCCCACCTCTTCGCGGATTTCCACGTTGGCTCCGTCGAGGGTGCCGATGGTGAGGGCGCCGTTCAAGGCAAACTTCATGTTCCCTGTACCGGAAGCTTCGGTCCCCGCGGTGGAGATCTGCTCGGAAAGATCTGCCGCGGGGATCAGTTTCTCTGCCAAGCTCACTCCGTAGTTGGCCAGAAACACCACTCGTAAAAGATCCTTCGTGGCCGGATCGTTGTTCACCACATCGGCTACCGCGTTGATCAGCCGAATGATCAACTTTGCCATGAAGTAGCCGGGGGCTGCCTTCCCCGCGAAGATCACCGTGCGGGGGACGATTCCGTTTCCCTTCCCATCCCGGATTCGATTGTAGAGGGCGATCACGTGAAGCACGTTGAGGAGTTGGCGTTTGTATTCGTGCATACGTTTCACCTGACAGTCGAACATCGAGTGGGGGTTCACCGCGAGGCTGTTGTTCTTCAGGATATAGTCGGTCATCCGTTCTTTGTTCCTCTGCTTCACATCGCGCCATTCCTTGCGGAAGGACGGGTCATCCGCCAGGGGAATCAGTTTGCGCAATTGATCCAGATCGGTAATCCATCCGTCACCAATCCTCCGCGTGATGAGATCGGAAAGGGCTGGGTTACAGGCTTTGAGCCACCTGCGGGGGGTGATCCCGTTGGTTTTGTTGGTAAACCGTTGGGGCCACAGCTCGTAAAAATCCTTGAAGATGTCTCTTTTCAGGATTTCCGTGTGGAGCGCGGAAACCCCGTTCACCGAGTGACTCCCGATAATAGCGAGGTTGGCCATCCGCACCTTTTTCCCATGGGTTTCTTCGATGATGGACATCCGCTCCATCTTTCCGAAGTCCCCCGGGTACTTTCTGGCAACATCCTCGAGGAAGAAATGGTTGATGTCGTACACGATCTGTAGGTGCCGGGGCAGTACGCGGCCGAACAGGTCCACCGGCCACTTTTCCAGCGCTTCGGGCAGCACCGTGTGGTTGGTGTAGGCAAAGGTACGTACCGTGATGTCCCACGCGGTGTCCCAGGGTACTCCTTCCTGATCCACCAGGATTCGCATCAGTTCCACGATCCCAATGGCGGGATGGGTATCGTTCAGCTGGATGGCTACCTCGTCGGGGAAATAGGAAAAGTCATCCGGATGAGTCTTCTTGTATCGACGAATGATGTCCTGCAGGGTGGCGGAAACGAAGAAGTATTCCTGCTTCAGCCGAAGTTCCTTTCCCTCGAACACGTTGTCGTTGGGGTACAGAACTTTCGAAATGGTTTCCGTATGGACCTTGTCGGAAACGGCCTTTTCGTAGTCTCCATGATTGAAGTAACTCAGCTCGAAATCTCGGGTACTTTTGGCAGCCCAGAGGCGGAGATTGTTCACTGTATGTGTCCCGTATCCCGGAATGGGAACATCGTACGCCATGGCCATCACCTGCTGGGTATCCACCCATTCGTACCGTTTACGACCCCGTTCATCGATGAATTGCCGGACTTGCCCGTAGAAGTTGACCGGATACAGGGCTTCGGGGCGATCGATTTCCCACGGGTTTCCGTACCGCAGCCAGGGATCAGGGGTTTCCACCTGTTCACCGTTGCGGATCCTCTGGAAGAAGATCCCGTACTCGTACCGGATGCCGTACCCGTAGGCGGGGAGGCTTAGGGTAGCCATGGAATCGAGAAAGCAGGCCGCCAGGCGCCCCAATCCGCCGTTTCCCAATCCCGCATCGAACTCTAGTTCCTCCAGATCCTCCAGGCGGAATCCCATGTCCTCCATCGCTTTCACCGCTTCTTCCCGCAACCCCAGGTTGATAAGCGCGTTGTCCAGGGCGCGGCCCATGAGGAACTCGAGGGAAAGGTAGTACACCCGCTTGGAAGGCTTTTTATAGTAGGTCTGCTGGGTATCGATCCATCGTTCGAACAGTCGATCCCGCACCGTATACGCGAGACTCTTGTAGTAGTCCAGGGGGGTGGCGCTATACTCGTCCTTTCCCTGGGAATACTCCAGATGGTTCACGAAATCGACCATAAGATCTTTTGAGTGGGAACCTTTGTGAGGATTGGTGGATGGGGTAAGAGGGGGCTTCTTAGCCTTACTTTTTTTCGTTGCCATTGGGTCCTCCTGGTAGATAGACACCGCTCATTCTAACCCAGGGGGATAGACTTTCGCAATGAAAAATTCCCAGACTTTTTTTCTGAGCCTCCACCTTCAGGTGCCCGACATTTTTCTTAAACGCTAAGTCGAGCCCCTTTGCCGGTCTCGATAATTATCGAAACATTTCCATTTGACTGCAAACGTTTCCAATGGTACAATTTCAGATATGGTTCTACCGGTGGGAATTAACGCGGATTCCTCCACGATAGGGGGAGACCTTCACGTACTGAGATCTATGCTGGAGCGTTTCAGGGAAGCGGGGTTCTCTGCGGTGGAGATTCCTGTGCACGGGGTAGGATGCATCCTGGGGGGGAAGTTACGGCAAAGACAAACCGAGAGCGTGCAGCGGATCCTATCGGAGTACCCCTTCCTCTACACCGTCCATGGCCCGGATCCGGTAAACCTCTGCGATGAAAGGGCACCGGAAATCCATACGGAAGCCCTACGCGCTTCGATAGATTTTGCGAAAGCCATTGGGGCCAAGGTAGTGGTGTATCATGGCAGTTATCGGACACCGGTTGTGTCACGGATCGAGGATGCGGCGCAAAGTGAAAAAGCCTTCAATAACACACATAGTAGCCGCGCCTCAAGGAGAGGATCCGTGAGGTCCGAGTGGGCAGACGAAATCGAGCGCTTGAAGCGAATCGGGGAGTACGCGGAGAAACAGTGTGTCACGGTGGCGGTAGAAAACATCTTCCGACAGGGACAGGAACGGACGTACCGGATCGATCCGCATCTTCTGGCGGAGGTGATCGAGGCGGTAGACTCGAAGGGAATAGGGATCTGTTTCGATTTCGGTCATGGGTACCTCAGCGCGCGGGAAGAAGGGTTCTCCTATATGGAAGCCCTAGAGGCGGTTCTGCCCCGCTTGCTACACCTGCATATCCACGACAACCTGGGAATCCCCAGTGCAAGCGGGCCGGGGGGAAACGGAAGGAAGCCCCTGGATGCTTTCGTACTGGGAGAAGGAGATTTGCATCTACCCCCTGGCTGGGGAAGGGTCCCGTACCAGGAAGTGTTGCCTACAGTTCTGCCAGCCTACAGAGGGGTATGGATGATGGAGATCCACCCCCAGTTTTCCGAAGCCTACGAGGAGGCTATCCGATGGATCGAGTCTCGGATAGGTGGGCAAAAAAGTGAAGGAGGATCCACGAGAAACGGAGGACTCCTATAAAGGAATCTATACCTAAGGGAGGAGGAGCAAGGGTGTCACGCCTCATCTTAAGGAATCTAACGAAAAAGTTCGACGATGTGGTTGCGGTGGATCACGTAAGCCTGGAAGTGGAGGAGGGGGAGTTCGTTACCCTCCTGGGCCCTTCGGGTTGCGGGAAAACCACCACTCTCAGAACCATCGCGGGGTTCTATGTTCCGGATGAGGGGGAAGTGTACTTCAACGACCGGTTGATGAATAACGTGCCTCCCAACAAGAGGAACACCGCCATGTGTTTTCAGTCCTACGCGCTGTTTCCTCACATGAATGTGTGGGAAAACATCGCCTTTGGGCTGAAGATGCGGAAGGTACCCGAAGCGGAACAGAAGAAACGCGTGCAGAAAGCCCTCGAGATGCTGAGCCTCGTGGGGTTTGAGAACCGAAAACCGGCCCAGCTTTCCGGGGGCCAACAGCAGCGGGTGGCTCTGGCGCGGGCAATCGTGACGGAACCGGACATCCTCCTCTTCGACGAACCCCTGTCCAACCTGGACGCGAAACTGCGGGTTCAGGTGCGGGTGGAGATCCGGGAGATGCAGAAACGTCTGGGAATCACTTCGATCTATGTTACCCACGACCAGGACGAAGCGCTTGCCATTTCGGACAGGATCGTGGTGATGAACCAGGGACGGATCGAACAGGTGGGAGATCCCCACACGATCTACCTGTATCCGAAAACTGCCTTTGTGGCGGGGTTCATCGGGATTGCTAATATCTTTACGGGGAGAGTACGTGAACGGGAGGGAAACCGGGTTCTCCTCGAATCGCCCTTCGGACAGGTCTGGATAAAAGCGGAGGATTTTGAAGGGAAGGTGGGCGAGGAGGTGAAGTTCAGTTTCAGACCGGAAGACATGGTGCTGTACAGGGAAGGGATGTCGAATCGAATACGAGGTACCATTGTCCATGCCATCTTCATGGGGGATAGTACCGATCTGTTCGTGGAGGTGAAGGGGCAGCGCCTCCGAGCCCGGGGGGGCAATATGGCCTACGGGGGGGATGTGCTGAAGTTGAAGCCGGGAGACACGGTGGATTTCGGGGTGGATGCAACGGCCTTTCGGATCCTGAGTTAGGAGGATGCGATGGACCAGAAAAAAGATGTATCCATGATCCACTACCTCATGATCCTTCCCGGAGTGGGATTCATCGTTCTGTTTTTGGGGTCCTCCATCTTCATTACAGTAGCTCAGAGTTTCGGACTCTTCAGCGTTACCGGTACTTCCCGGTTCACCTTCGCCAATTGGAAAACCCTCTGGGAACGGGAAACCATTGACTCGGTAGTGTTTTCCCTCAAGATGGGGGTGTTGAGTTCCATCGGAACTCTCCTCTTTGCCTTTCCCGTAGGCTTGTTCCTCCGAAAGGGTGGAGCGGGGAAACGGTTTCTCGCCTCCCTCATCAAGATTCCCCTCTTCATCCCAGCCCTGGTGGCTGCCTTTCTCATTCTCAACATCATTTCCTACCACGGAATTGTGAACGAGGTACTCCTTGCAGTGCGGCTTATCAAGTCCCCCCTCCGAATGCTGAACGACAAGTTCGGCTGGGGGGTGGTGGCCATTCAGATCTGGAAGAACCTGCCCTTCGTTCTCCTCATCGTGTCCGCCTCCCTGGCCTCCATACGGGACGATATCATCAATGCGGCAAGGAACCTGGGGGCCAATAACTGGGCGATTCTGTTCCGGATCTACATCCCCCTCGCTATGCCGGGAATTCTGGTGTCCATGATCCTCATGTTCATCAAGGCCTTCGGGGATTTCCCCATTACCAGTGTGGCGGGGCCCACGTACCCCCCCTCTATCGCGTTACGGATGCGGAATACTGCCACCCTTTTCCAGGAATGGGACAAGGCAGCGGTGATGGGTGTGATCATCATCGTAACTACCTTGTTCATGACCTGGCTCTACAGCCGATTAGCGCAAGTGGTGGAAGGAGGGAACCCATGAAAGGATCATCCTCCCTGATCGACACTACCCCCCTCCATGTGCGGGAAGCCCGTAGAAGGCGGCTAATCTATGTGTTATTGACTGCCTTTTTTGTGATTACCCAGATTATTTGGGTGGGAGTTCCCGTGTTGATGGCTGTCCTGTGGAGCCTGGTGGATCCCCAACACCCCTGGTCCTTCCCCCAACTGTTCCCGGAGAAGCTTTCCTGGGCCCAGTGGGCTTACGTGTTCAAGTATACCAATATCGAACGAGCCCTCAAGACAAGCTACTCCGTCGCTCCCCTTGCGGTGCTCCTCTCCTTTTTGCTCTCTCTCCCCACGGCGTACGTTCTGGGCAGGAAAAACATCCCGGGGAAGAAGGTGTTCATGCTGGTAGTTTTGCTCCCCATCATCATGCCGGGGATGGTGGTGGCCCTTTTCCTCAGCAGGGTGTTTGCCGCCTTCCATCTAACCCAGTCCTTCTTCGGCCTCGTGCTGGCCCATACCCTGATGGGAATTCCCTACATGATCCGGGTGCTCACCACCAGTTTCGAATCCATTCCCCAGGACATCATCGATGCAGCCGAAAACCTCGGGGCCAATACCTTCGTGAAGATCAAGGACATCTTCCTGCCTATGGTTCGGCCGGGACTCCTGGCGGGGATGGTATTTGCCTTTACTACGAGTATCGAGGAGTTCAACCTGACCTTCGTGATCGGAACCCCTACTTTCGAGACCATTCCCACCATTCTCTACTCTTTCCTGGGGTACAACTTCATCCGTACCAACGCATCGGTGGTGGCCCTGATCATGATGACTCCCAACATCGTTCTTTTGTTCATAGTGGAACGTATTCTCAAGGCGGACTATCTATCGGCTTCCCTAGGAAAGGTCTAGGGAACCGAGGATATAAATCATACTAATGGAGGTGTTTTATGAAACGAGTGATCGTAGCGATCCTGGTGCTTCTGCTGGTGGCAGGAATCGGCTTTGCCGCTGGTGCCAAGGAAGCACCCAAAGCGGCAGCAAAGATCGATCTCCAGAAAGCCACCTGGGACCAGATCGTGGCAGCCGCCAAGGCGGAAGGGCAGGTGACCTTCTATGCCTGGTATTTCCCCGACTACTTCAAGGAGGCCGGTATCGATTTCGAGAAACAGTACGGCATCAAAGCGAACGTGATCGTGGGAGACCAAACGGCCAACTTTAATAAAGCCATCGCAGAGAAGGACCAGCCGGTAGGAACGATCGATGTGATGATCGTAGGGGGGCAGTGGGTGAAGACCACGATGGATCTAAACCTGTTCTATGGTCCCATCAAGAACATCATTCCCGAGGCAGACAAGCTGGCTCCTTCCCTCTGGGAGGTGCAGGAAGGGTTCCTCACCCGCGGGTTCCTCGCGCCTTTCCACCGGAACCAGACAGGGATCCTCTATGATCCAGAACAGGTAAAGAGTCTGCCCCAGACCTGGCAGGAACTGGAGGCTTGGATCGACGCGAATCCCAAGAAGTTTGGTTTCTGTGATCCGTCCAAGGGAGGATCGGGCCAGTCCTTCGTGCACAGTGTGATTGCCCACACCACCGGTGGCTTGGATAAATACAAGGGAGACACGGATGTAGTTCAGAGCAAGGTGGCAAACTGGAACGTGGCCTGGAAGTGGTTCCAGGACCGGAAGGACAAACTCACTATCACCATGTCCAACAACGATTCCATCATCCGGCTGAATGGCGGGGAAATCACGATGACCGTCGCGTGGGACGACAACGTGAGCGACCAGATGGCTAAGGGCAACCTCTTCAAGCGGGCCAGGATGTACATTCCCAAGTTCGGTCTGGCGGGTGGAGGGGACACGATGGGGGTTTTAAAGAACGCTCCCAACAAGGCCGCGGCTATCCTCTGGATCCGGCATATTACCACCAAGGAACAGCAGTTGAAGAAGTTCCAGATGGTGAAGGCCTACCCCGCCCGAACGGATATCGCCATCGAAGGAACTTTATTGACTGAAGAGGACCGGAAGAACAACGCGATCCCCTGGTTCCCCGCCCCCTACAAGTCTTATATGATCAGCGAGTTCGTAAAGAACGTGTTGATGAAATAAGTCGCCCCGCCTTATGGAGGCGCCTTCTAGAGGGTCCTCCTCTACCGTAGGGGAGCGCTCCGTCTTATTTGGTTCCCTGGCGTGACCGCACCCTACAGCACGCGAATAGTGCAAGTTGTAGGACCGCCCCCTCTTCGGAGGGGGCTTTTTACTGCCCCCGGCCTGTTAGAATTCTTTCCCGTACCTTCTTCTGAATGTCCCCATTGAAGGGAAGGAACCGTTCCGAATAGTACTCGCAGATGAACATCCCCCGATAGCTAGCGGCTAACCGGAAAAGCTCATCGTAGGGAATCTTTCCCCAATAGGGGGGCAGGTGGATGTCTCCCCGTCCGTATTCGTATCGCCATCCCATGGGAAGGGCATCGTAGGTGGGCCGATCGGTGATGCGGAGCTCCTCGAACACCCCCGTATTGTCGCTCAGATGGAAGTGTCCCAGATAGGGAAGGGATTTCTTGAAGGCCTCTAGAAAATCGAACTTGAAATAGTGAGCTGCCAAAAAGGCATGACCCGTATCGAAGGCCAGGCGAAGGTGGGGAGAACCCACCGTTGCCACCAATTCGATCACGGGATCCACCCACTCCACCTCGATATTTTCTACCACTAACAGTACACCCTGGTCTCCCGCGTACGCGGCAGCCTTTCGGTGTTCCTCGAGGAACACCTTTTCCACCTCCAGATTCCTGCTCTGTACTTCGTAATGAAGAACAAGGGGTGAAAGTCGGAGCCGGGCGCAGATATCGATGGAATGCTTCAGGACAGCTCGATGCTTGGCGATGTTCCGAAGATCCCGTAGATCCAGCCCCCTGCCGATATGGGCTGAGTACCGGAAGGGAAACTCCCTCAAGAGGGTCCCAAGGTATTGGATCCAAGGTTGGCAGGGTTCTCCGTCTATGATGAGGGGAAAGGAATCGAGGGATACTTCGATGGCATCGAAGCCGTCCTGCTTGAATGCGGATAACCGCTTACTGTTAAGCTCTGGATCAGGAGTCCCCGGAAGGTTCACTCCTACGATGGGATTTTCAATGGTTGGGTTCTTGGGACTGTCCATGGCAGGGGTATAGCACGACTCCCCACCCGGAGGCAATGGCAGGGTTAGCGGCTCGGCAATACTAATTGTAATCAGTCCCCATCAGGCGGGCGGCGGGCGAAGGCAGGAAGCGAAACGAAGGGAGCGCAACCTTGAATCTTTGGAAACCTCCATACGCTAAAAAGCCCCCTGGATACGGCGCCAACCAACTCTGTCCCTTGACAAACCCCCTGGAATGGAAGAATCTCTACTATCAGATATCTCAACGCCGAAAGGAACGTATCATGTGGAACGTAACCAAAGAAGAAATCCAGAACCTCGTTTCTTCCATCGATTACTCGGAGGTGTTGACCATCACCGCTTCCGAAGCCGATGTGGTGGAAGCCTGCAAATCTGCCCGAACCTACGGATTCCGCGCCGTGGTGGCGTTTCCCCAGTTCCTGGGGATTTTGGTGGACGAACTAAAGGGGAGCGGAGTGCGTGCCCAGATCCCCGTGGGTTTTCCCTGTGGAGGGGTCACCACCCGGGTGAAGTGCGTGGAGGCCGAGGAAGGACTCACACGGGGGGCTACGGACTTAGATATGGTGATGAACATTGCCGCCTTCAAAGCAAAGGAGTATGGAAAGGTCAGGAAGGATATCGAGGAAGTCCTGGCAGTAGCCCGGCCTTTCAAGGTCCCCTTCAAGGTGATCATCGAAATCGGGGTTCTTACGGACGATGAGATCGTGAATGCTGCCAAGTTGGTGGCGGATACAGGGGCCGATTTCGTGAAGACCTGTACCGGTTTCGGTCCAGGACGGGCTACCTGCCATGCCATCGAGCTGATCAAAGAAGCCGCGGGAGATCGGGTAAAAATCAAGGCTTCCGGTGGAGTCGCCTCCATCGAAGACGGCATCGCTTTTATGCGCTCTGGGGCCAGCGTGGTAGCCATGCGAAAGCATCTGGTGGAACAACTGGAACGGATCGGCTGGAAAGGGAAGTAGCCGCATAGCCGGCGCAAAGTGAGAGAGGCTCGAAAGGGGCGTATCGCCTCCCCGCGCAACCTACGGATAGAGTCACCCTGAAGTGAAGGGGGTGGAAAAAAAAGCGGCCCCATTACCGGCGTAAAGTGGAGGGTAAGAAGCACCGCCACCTAGGAGTTGGTTTTGCGGTTTCCGCAAGGGAGGGGAGGGATCCAAAGGTAGGTGGCCAGAACCAGAAGGGCAAACCCCACGTACAGAACAGTAAACACCCAGGAAGGAAAATCGTAGAACAGGATCCCCCGGATGATCCGGGATAGGAGGGGGATTTCCTCTTCCACCCGTTGCCCTACCGCCCGGCGTAATTCGTATTCCCAGACCGTGAGGGGGCATAGCACACCCACGGCCCCCTCCACTCCCACGATCCCCACAGCTATCAGGTGTACAAGGTGGAAGGTGCGATTCCGCACCCCCAACGCCATCGTTTCCAAAAAGGCAGAGACGCGGGTAGACCGGGCCAAGCGGTTGGGCCTGTACACCCGTTCCCCCAGGGCCGTGAGTAGGATGAAAGCTTCCCCTCCCACACAGAACAGAACATAGGCAAAGTGCACAAGAAGGATTACTTCTGGAAGATAGGAGTTCATGGGGAACCTTTCCCTTTGGAAGAGTTCAGGAGGATCTCCCTATACGCTTTCTGGAAAAGGGTACGGGAGCCTCCGAACCTGTCCCCATAGAACTGCGGGGGCAGGAAACGAAGGTCCAGGTAGGAGCGGGCGAACTGGGGAATGTGCTGGAGAGTGATATCCTGAAGGGCCTGTTGTATGGAGGGAATTGTTCCAAAGGGGCCGTAGAGATAGATGATGTTGGGGAATAAGGTAGTGAACAGGGCTCCCAATACGCTTCCCATGGACCAGAGAGCCTTTTGAAACACGGGGGATTCGATGATCTCCCCTTGCTGGGAAAGGAATCCCGCGAACTCATCCTCTACTTCCGGGATTTCCCTGTAGGCCTCTTTCAAAAAGGGTAGCAGAGCCCAGAGGGAGGATACGGTTTCCAAGCAGCCGTGGGAACCGCACATGCAGGGCATGCCCCCTTCTTCCACCACTTTCCAGTGTCCGATTTCGCACACTCCCCCGATGTTGGAGGCTAGCACCTGCCCCCGGTAGGCAAAGGCTGCTCCAATCCCATATCCCCAATGCACCAGCAGGATATCTTTTCCCTGGATCTCCGGTTCTCTCAGGAGCAGGTACTCCAGAGCCGCATCCAGCATCCGATCGATCGAGCAAGGCACTCCCACCGCGGAACGGATCTTCTCGAAACTCAAGTTGCGGATTTTGGGCCACCGGGCGGCGAAGATCCACACTTCCTTCGCTGTATCCATAAAGCCAGGCAGGTGGATGGAGGCACCGAGCAGCGTGGAGCCTTCGGGCACGGATTGTTTCGCCTGTTCCACCAGTTCACTCAAGGTATTCAAGAACACGGAGGGAGAAGTTTCCGGCGGCAAGGATCTCTCCCCCGTGAAAATCACTTCCTCGAAGGGGTTTAGAAGGGCTACTTTTATCGTATAGGCGACGATATGGAAGGAAATAGCGAGGAATCTATTTTTTACGGGATAGAGGGCTACTTCGGGTCTTCCAGAACTCTTTTGGAGGATTCGATCCTTTTCATGGACGAGAGAAACATCGAGAAGTTCCTGCACCAAGTGGGAGACACTGGTGGGGCGCATCTTCAATTTCGCGATGATCTTCTTTCGGCTTATTCCTGGCTGGAGGCAGATGGTGGTAAACACCGCCACTTTTTCCTGATACCATTTCCTCGCTTTGGACAGGTCAGGGAGCTTTTCCAGATCGATGGAAAGTGATGGTGAAGGATGGTTCATGCTGTCTATTCTATCATGCCTCTTGCATAATGTGAGGATTCCCTATATATTCCGGTTCTACGGAGGAACTACATGTCGAAAGCTCATAGAGGAGCCGGATTACGCAACCAGCCAAGTCGGGGTAGAGGAACCTGCCCCCTCTGCAAAAAATCTGGAGTGAAAGTGGTGTACGAGGTAGCGGCAGGGGAAAAGAAACTCATGATCTGTAAACCCTGCAAGGCTGCCCTTGCACGGGGAAAGAAACAACTGGAAGGTATAGCCTAAGCATCCACACTAACGGCGGGCCGGACTGGCTCGCCGAACTGTTTATACGGGCGTAGAATGTGTTCCAATCCATCGATCCCCACGAATAGGATCCATCCCGCCAGTCCCAAAGCGATAATTCCCGCGTACATACGGGGATAGTCCATCCGCGACCAGGCATCCATGATGAAATACCCCAACCCCCAGCGGGTAAAGAAGGTTTCCGCGAAGAACAGAACCGCCAAAGAGGTTCCACTGGCCAATCGCAGGGCACTGAGCACTCCGCCCAGGGATGCGGGGAGGAGAATGAATCGGGCTACTTCCCAGCCTTTTCCCCCATGCACCGTCACTACCTCGATTTGCTCTTGGGAAAGCTCCCTCACCTCGTCTCGAACGAGAAGCACGATTTGAAAAAAGATCACCGTGGAAACGAGGGCTACCTTTGCCACATTCCCAATACCTAGAAGAATCATGAACACAGGGAGAAAGGCGATTTTCGGTACCGGATACAGGATGTAGACCAGGGGCGTGAGGATCCGGTCGAACCGATGGAATCGACCCAATAGGATCCCCAAGGGTAGGGCCAGGAGTACCGAAACTACCACAGCCAGTAGGGTACGGCCGAGGCTAGCTAAAAGGTGAAACAGAAGAGTCCGGGGAAACAACCGGAAGAAGAGGAGCAGGGTGGGAAGGGGAGGGGGAACCAATCGGAGTGGAAATACCCAGGAGGCCCCCTGCCAGAGGGCAAAGAGCCCTAAAATCCCGAAACCCGTCTTTCCAAGGGGGAGAAGGAAACGCATCGAATCTTCTCAAGGCAGGTAGGAGCCATCCACCACCTTTTCATAGGGAGGGATGAATGAAAGGAGTCCCTTGGAACGCATCCAGTCTGTAACATCCCTGTACTCTTCCAGGCGGGTCACGCGGGCAGGGGCAAATACCGGCAGGGAGAACTCTTTTGTCGTGGGAGGGAACTCGGCTTTTTCCAGAATCAGGGGCTTGAACCGATCCGGGTTCTTTGCCAGAGAGGCGACTCCCCGGTTATAGCCCCGGTAGAAGGCTTTCAACAGGAGGGGTTTGGTTTGTAACGCTTTTTCGGTGAAGAGGATCACCCCAGGAGTGAAAGGGAGACTTTCCGTATCAGCCACGAGGGTAGCCCCTGACCGTAACACCAGGGAAATCATCGGTTCCGGCAAGCAGGCTGCATCGATTCTGCCTGCCAATAGCATTTCCATACGGGCCGGAAGCTGGGGAGAAGATACCAGTTCGATGATGCTGGTACGGATCCCCCGCTTTTCCAACATCCGCTCCGTCACGTAATAGATGATGCTGTTTTCCAAAAGGCCTACCTTGAGTTTTGTACCGGAGGGCGCGCTTTTCCAGGAAGAAGCGTCGGGATACTTCGATCTAGGAGCTGCCACTAGCCCGAACACCCCCTCACTGGCGGAGGTTACTTTTAACGGGAATCCTTGAGCCACGGCATTCACGGCATTGATCAGATCGGATACTGTGCCATCGATGGTACCGGCCTGTAATGCGCTTTCCCGGTACATCTGATTCTTGAACAGTTCGATCTTTACAGTTAGGCTCTCCTGCTGAAAGAAACCTTCCGCCTGGGCCACGATGATGGGAGCGATATTCACCGCAGGCATCAACCCTAGAACGAGGGTTTGGCCAGGCTCCGCGGTGAGCCTCCTAGGGGCATGGGAGAAGTTCACTAGAAAAACAACGAGAAGGATTCGAGAGATGAGCTGTTTCATTAGTCTATTATACGAGACTGGGTTCTTTCTGGCAATCCATCCCTGGACGGGTACTCTTAAGGGATGATCGTCGCTTCCTCCCCGAAGGGATAAAACTTCCGGTAGAATACGCCAGGCACGAGAAATTTGATCACCTGGGGGACTACCTCTACCTTCAGGGGAGCGCTAGTGGACCGTAATTCCCCATCGATATGGTAGGAAAAGGGTTCCGTCGCGGAGATCAGGGCCCGTTTCATTTCGAAATGCTGGATGATGGGCTTTTCCTGCCGGGCAAAGCGATAGTTGATTCGGTGATGCCATCCATTCCACAGGTAGTAGAGGTCTCGGACGATATCCCATTTGTTTTGAAAGTTGAACAGGTACGCGCCCATGAGGCCATTGTTGCACACCACATCGGGACAGATTTTGAACATCCGGCCGTAGTAGGGGCGGGTCCCCAGTTCGATCATGGGAGCGTCAGAAACTAGCCGGAGGATTCGAAAGGGCGTCTCCGCGTTGATCCGGGTGGCTCGAAGGACGTATCTCCCTTCCTCGAACTCGAGGAAGTAGGTGTTCCCATCCCGCAGAGGCTCGGTAAGAATCGTTAGAGCGCTGGCGATAAAGTAGTTGAAAAACCCCGGTTTTACCTCACCGGAACGGGAAATCCGGCTGTTTCGACGCTGCAGGATCCGGACATCGAACCCCAAGCCCAACAGTTGCCCGTACTCTACCCCTTGTTCGGTTTCCGTAGCCAGTAGATCTACCGCAATAGTGTAGTTCTTCTGGATGCTTTCCACGAAGGCTTCTACCTGCGCTTTCAATCGAAAGGGAATCTCGTAGGAGTCCTGTATCCCGTTTCCCGATCCCCCGCGCATCACCCCAATCGTCTTTTCCTTCCCTTTCCCTTCTTGCATCAATACGTTGATGGCATCGTGGGCGGTGCCATCGCCTCCCCATACGATCAGATGCTGGAGGGGGCTGTGGCAGAACTCTTTCACCACCCGGAGGAACTCGTCCCTGCTTTTCGTTTCCACAATAGAATACGGTTTGATCGGTTCCAGGAGGGTTCGGAGTTTACGGATCTGTCGGGGGGTACGGTTGGGGTTGATCACGATGAGGCATCTATCCATCTGCTTCTCGCCTTTCTCAGTTGCAGGATTCCCGAACCACGAGGCTGGGGGTGAGGACGATTTTTTGGGGGGGCGAGTCGGGGGAACCGATTCGTTTCAGGAGGAGCTTGACCGCTTCCTGCCCTACCAACGTCGGGGGGACCGACAGGGTGGTAAGGGGAGGAGACCAGAGGGCTGCATCGGCAATGTTGTCGAATCCGATCACGGGAAACTCCTTTCCGGGTGCTATGCGAGAGGCCCATAACCCGAGGATCACTCCAAAGGCCACCACATCGTTGTAGCACACAGCGGCGGTTGGTCGAGGCTCGAGCTTCAAGGTATGTTGAATGCTTTCGTACCCTCCCTTGATACTGGTTTCACAAGGAAGGTTCACCATATCTGAAAGAGATACGTTAGCCTTTTTCAGAGCACTGCGGTATCCATCGAACCGTTCCTTCCGAGTCTGGGAGGTAGGAAGCCCGCCGATGAAGGCAATCCGCCGATGCCCCCGCTGTAGGAGAAACTCGGTAGCCATCTGGGTGCCCTTCCTATTCTGGGCCCCCACATAATCGGCGGGAAAACCGGGTACGTTCCGCGTGTACAGAACGAAAGGCAGACGAGCTTCCCGCAGGATACCTAGGTCAGTTGCCCGGGTACCGATGGCAGGACAGATGAGTAATCCATCCACCCGATATTCCAGCATGGATTGCACGGCTTTCTGCTGACGGAGCGGATCTTCGGAGGTTTTCGCCAACAGCAAGGAAAGCCCCTCCGCCTTGATCCGTTCCTCCACACTGTTGGTCAGCTCGGTAAAGAAGGGGTTTAGGAGGTTGGGAACGATGAGGCCGATGGTGAATGAACGCTGCATCCGTAGCCGGGCAGCGGACCGGTTGTACACGTATCCCAGCTGTTTTACCATTTCCAGCACCGCCTGCCTGGTTTTTTCCGATACCCCCGGCTTGTTCTGTAATGCCAGGGAAACGGTAGCGGTGGATACGTTTAGATGTTTGGCGATTTCGGCCAGAGTGATTTGTTTCCTTCGGCTTTCCATCCTGTACCTTCAACATAGGTTTTTACACGGGGGATGTCAAGGCAGAGAGGAATGGCACGGGGATGCCGATATTGCCCAGTAACCAGGAGCCGGGCGTGGAGGAGGGCCACAGGGTGATCTTCTGAATGAGCGTCGGCGCGCGTGGTCAGTGCATTTGCCGGATCGGCGGGTTGGAAAGACTACACAGCCCGGATCTTGACGGATCCGTGGAAGGGTGGTACAATGAACTAAATCGATTAAGTAGTGACGATTGTATGTAGGCGGCTGCCTCGCGCTACCGATACAATCGCACCGCTTCTAGGGCCAGTCAGTAGGAGGATCTAGGTATGGTGGAGTGGGAAGAAAGACATCAGTTATTGATAGAAACAGCCCGGGAGTTCAACGCGAAAGAAGCGAAGAGGTTCCTCGAAGTCATGGACAGGGAGAACCGATTCCCTCCGGAGTTGCCGGGGAAACTTTCCCAGTACGGGCTTTTGGGATTGAAGTTCCCCGAGGAGTACGGCGGGGCCGGGATGGATGCCCTGGGAGCCGCATTGGTGATCGAAGAGCTGGCGAAGGTCTCTCCCGCGATAGCCGATTTTCTCGTATCCATCCATGCCAGTACGGGAGTGATCCTCCAGTTCGGCACCGAGGAGCAGAAGGCCACCTACTTGCCGCCAGTGGCGGAGGGAAAACGGATCCCTGCCTACGCCCTGACCGAATCGGAGGCGGGCTCGGATCTGGCAGGGATTCGGACGCTGGCAACCAGGGAGGGAGACGGATATCGGTTGACCGGATCGAAGCTCTTCATCACCCTGGGAGGGGTGGCCGATTTTGCCGTGGTACTGGCTATCACCAACCCCCAGGCAGAGAAAAAGCATCGGGGGATGAGCCTTCTCCTCGTGGAGGGGTTCCAGAAGGGAAAGGAGGAAGACCTCATGGGGTTGCGGGGCCTGGCGGTGAGCGAGCTGTCCTTTCAGGACCTTCCGGTACCTGCAAAGAACCTGGTGGGAAAGGAGAACGAGGGGTTCATCCACATCATGCAGTCCCTCGACGGCGGGCGGATCGAAGTGGCGGCCCTGTCGGTGGGGCTGGCCCAGGGAGCGCTGGAGGAAGCCATCCGGTATGCCAAACAGCGTTCCCAGTTCGGCAAACCTATCTCGAGCTTCCAGGCCATCCAGTTCATGATCGCCGACATGCAGACCAAGATCGACGCGGCCCGGCAGCTTACCTACTACGCGGCCCGGCTGCGGGACGCGGGGAAGCCCCATTCCCGGGAAGCTTCGGAAGCGAAGCTCTTTGCCTCCGATGTGGCGATGGAATGCGTTTCCGACAGTTTACAGATCCATGGGGGATACGGGTATTCGAAGGAGTACCCCATCGAGCACCTCTTTCGGGATGCCAAGATCAACCAGATTTTCGAGGGAACCAACCAGATTCAGCGGCTCGTGATCGCCCGGAATCTACTGGAAAAAACGTAAGGAGAACGCTAACGCCAAGAGGAGAACACAATGGAAAAGCAGCGAATCGGAAAGTACTACGAGGATTTCGTAGTGGGGGAAGAGTTCGAATCTCCCGGCCGCACCGTCACCGAAGCGGATCTGGTGATCTACGCGGGGTTATCAGGGGACTACAATCAACTCCATACCGACGAGGAGTATTGCAAGAAAGTATCGATCTTCGGCAAGCGGATCGTGCATGGTTTGTTCGGACTGACCCTGGTGGAAGGGCTCAAGTCCCGGCTGGGGTTGTTCGAGGGCACTTCCATCGCGTCCCTCGAATGGAGGTGGAAGTTCCTGAAGCCCCTCTTCATCGGAGACACCATACGGGCTCGATGGAAGATCGCGGACAAGCGGGAAACGAAGAAGCCCGACCGGGGAATCATCACCGAGTTCGTTCAACTGGTGAATCAGAATGACGAAGTGCTGGCCGAAGGGGAACACCTGGTGATGATGCGCCGCCGGCCGCAAGGCTGAATCTTTTTAAGGGTTTCAGCCCCCGGTGCTGAGGTTCCAGGGGCATATCCAGTGAGGTGGATTTTCACATACACAGCGAGGCGGATTGTCACAGGAAAGGTTGGGAGAAGGAATGCAGATCGCGGTTTGTATCAAACAGGTACCCGGCACCACCGAGGTCCAGATCAACCCGGAAACAGGAACCCTCATGCGGGAGGGGGTGGAGGGGATCATCAATCCCTTCGATCTCTATGCCCTGGAAGAGGGAATACGGCTGAAGGAGAAGTACGGAGGCAAAGTGACGGTCCTTTCCATGGGCCCCCCGCAGGTAGAATCTTCGATCCGGGAAGCCATCAGTTACGGGGCCGATGAGGGAGTGATGATCTCGGACCCCTCCTTCGCGGGCTCCGACACGCTGGCTACCTCGGGTACTCTGGCAGCGGCACTCCGGTTTCTAGGTCCCTTCGATATCATCCTCATGGGACGCCAGGCCATCGACGGGGACACGGGGCAGGTTGGTCCCGAGACAGCGGAGCACCTGGGGATCCCCCAAGTCACCGAGGTGAAGATGATCGAGGGAATCGAAGGAAACCGCATCACCGTGAGGCGGATGCTGGAGCATGGGTACCTGCGGCTGCGAGGTTCTCTCCCCATCCTCCTTACGGTGGTGAAGGAGATCAACACTCCCCGGCCTGCCTCCTTCAAGGGGAAGCTCCGGGCTCGACAGGTGTCCATCCAAACCCTGCAGGCGGCAGACTTGAGCCTTTCCCCTGAGATCGTGGGGCTATCCGGTTCTCCCACCCGAGTGATACGGGTATTTACCCCTCCCAAACCGATGGGGGGAAAGGTGTTTACCGGAGAGCCGAAAGAGGCGGTGGCTTCCCTCCTGCGGGCACTGGAGGAAGCGGGGATTCGGATGAACAGAAGTTCCCATTAAGACACCGGACAACGGTTCTTCACCCTGCGGTGAGTGGAAGAGGCGCCGAACAGCGGTTCCTCACTCGGGAGTGATTCGAAAAGGCGCCGAACAGCGTTTCCTCCCCCTGCAGGAATTCGAAGAGGAGCCAAACAGTGGTTCCACCCCCTGCAGTGGCTCAAAGAGGAGCCGCATGAACGTAAGGTGCCTCTGATTCACTGGTTAGAGGGGCACCCGGCCGGTATGGGGGAGGCGCCGCGTGAATATAACTACCGCTAAGCCTGATCATGAGTAAGGGCTGATTTGGCGGATAAAGGCTCTCCCCTCCTGCCGGCAGGTAGGGTAGGAAGCGCCTCATAAAGGTTCTCCCCCTGCCGGCCCTGGGGCGATGTATGAAAGGCAGAAACGGGTTATAACTACTTTTGCATAGGAGTTATATGGAAGGAATCAAGATCATCATCGAAGCCTGCACGGGATGCGGACTCTGTATTCGGTCCTGCCCCTGTCAGGCCATCGAGCTACGGGAAAAAAAGGCCTATATCATGGAGAGATGCACCCTCTGCGGAGCCTGCGTGGAGGTGTGTCCGTGGAGGGCCATCGTCATCTCGGGCTGGAAGCCCTTGCCCAAGGAGGACCTTTCCCAATTCCGGGGAATCTGCGTGCTGGTGGAACACCGGTTCGGGCAGTTGGCACCTATCGTGCCTGAGTTGATCGGGGCCGCCCTGGATCTGAAGGGGCAGTTTGAGGCAGTACCGGATCGCCCCGTAAGCGCCCTTCTCATAGGCACCAATGTCCGGCCCCTGGTGGAAGAACTCTTTGCCTATGGGGTGGATGAGGTGTGGCTTCTGGATAAACCGGGAATCGATCCCTTTGCCGAGGATATCCTGGCCGACCTTTCGGCCAAAGCCATACGGGAACGAAAGCCCGAGATCGTGTTGGGGGGTGGTACGGTGATGGGGAGGTCCCTCATGCCCCGTATCGCGGCAAAGCTCCATACCGGGCTTACCGCTGATTGTACCGAGCTTTCCATCGATCCCGACACAGGACTACTGCGCCAGACCCGGCCCGCTTGGGGCGGAAACATCATGGCAACGATCCTCTGCGAAAACTCCCGGCCTCAGATGGCCACGGTACGACACAAGGTGATGAAACCCGCGCCAAGGCAGCCGGGCCGTACGGGAAAGGTGATCGAGCTGGACTACAAGGTTCCCGCCTCGGACTTCGAGATTCTCGAGTTCGTGGAAGATATTTCCCAGAAGGTGGATCTTACAGAGGCGGATTTCATCGTGTCCGGCGGAAGGGGGTTGGGAGATCCGAAGAACTTTTCCTACATCGAGGAACTCGCCCGGGCTGTGGGAGGAACGGTAGGGGCAAGCCGTGCCGCGGTGGACGCTGGCTGGATCCCCTATCCCCACCAGGTGGGGCAGACGGGTAAAACGGTGAACCCCAAAGTGTACATCGCCTGCGGCATTTCGGGAGCCGTACAGCACCAGGTAGGGATGAAAGGCTCCGATGTGATCATTGCCATCAACAAGGATCCCCATGCCCCGATCTTCAGTATCGCACATTATGGTATCGTGGGCGACCTGTTCCAGGTGATCCCGGAGCTTATCCGGCAGATAAAGGGGAGGTGAGGGGGGAGGCGGGGAGCAATTCTAATATTGAGGCGGGCGTGGGGAAGGGTGAAGCGAGGGGAGGGGTCTGTTGACTCATCGCAACCCCTCCCACTCACGGTGAAGCCAGGTACTCCTCCTCGATTCGCTCCAGGGCTTCCCGAACTTCAGGTTCAGGGATCCCCAGGGCTATCGCCACTCGCGCTGCAGGGCCGTAGAACTGGCCGAAAAGCATTTCCTTCCCATCGATCCCAGGGCGGCCGAGGGATCGGCCTAAACGGGCGAACTCTGCCATATCCCCATATCGGGTGTCTGCCAGAAGGACGGAAGGGGGAAGCCTTTCGATCCCTTCCCGATCCAGGGGAGTGGACTCGGTGATGGCGCTGATGATCACCTCGGATTCCCCGGCCCACGGGGGGATTCTGTCCCACCCGCCGGCCATCAATAGGGGTTGGGATCGTCCGCACGCTTGTGCGCCTTGGGGTCGCCTGTTATCGACAGGGGCGTTGGATTTAGGGTTTGTTTCGGGTGTGGCCAAACTTCCGACAGCCGCGGGTGCCCGATTAGCGCTAGAGACGTCTGATCCGCGGGAGGGGGGATGGATACCAGCTTCTGGGGAAAAGCGCGGCTCCGTGGGGTGTGCCGGGATGAAGGAATGCCCGCTGTCAAGTTCTGAAGGGAAAGACGGCTCCCCTGGGGCACCGTCCCCCCCGACCATCGAAAAAATCCCTGCAAGGCGTTCCACCAGGATGTGGGCGTCCTTTTCGACAATGTTGGCGATGCGAAGGATAGCCCCCTCTTTCACGAGTTCATAGGCGATGGAGGTTGCCGCTCCGCCGGAACCCACGAGTAATACTCGAGCACCTTTCAAGGGTATGCGCTTTTTGATGGCCCGCACCATCCCCTCTCCATCGGTACTGTCGGCAAACCAGGAAGCCCCATCCGGTTGGAGCAGGAGGTGATTCAGACTCTGTAGGTGATGAACCCGCTCCGTGATGGTGCAGGGTAACGGCAGTTTCTTGAGGGCGGTGTAGGCCGCGGGCTTGTAGGGGTTCGTGACAGTGAGATCCACACAGAGGGGAGCCTGCAAGATTGTTTCCATAAAGAGCGCGAGGTTCGCACTGGAGGGTAGATCGAGGGGAGCGAAGTAGGCGGGAATCTGTAGGCGCTGGAACAGACTGTTCCAGAGGAAGGGGCTCTGGGAGTATCGGGAAGGCGACTCTCCTCCGACGATCCCCCCGATGTAGCAGAGGGACTCTATCCATTCCTTCCGGGATGCGGCCTGCCGCTGCTCCTGTTGTTTGTGATGTTGGGCAACATCCCGGCTAAAAGGGCGGTTCGTCAGAAAGGATTCGATCCGGGAAAGGTAGGAGTGGTCCATCGGGAGAACCCTACCCACAGGAAAGAGGGCTGTCAAGGATACAGAGGCCTGACGTAATTTCCATTTTTAGGCGGGAAGGGAGAATAATTCGAGGGAGAAGGGCAGCGCTTTGTAGTATGCAGGCACCTGCAGGAAAGACCGTTGCTCTAAAGCGCCGCTGATGCTGCCCATGCTGCCGAGGATGCCGTCAAAGGCTGTTGCCCTGAACCCATCTTTTTCAGTACCCTATACCCATGCATGCCACAACCATCAGAACACTTTTTATTGTGTTTCTCCTATTGGAAACCTTCTACGAACTGCTCCTTACCCTGCTGAACCTTGCTCACGTGAAAAGGCACGCGGGGGAAGTGCCGGTCCTGTTTCGCGGGACGATAGACGAGGAAACCTACCGAAAGACGGTTTCCTATACCATCGACAAGAACCGTTTCGCTCTCGTGACCCAAGTGTTGTCCACCGCGTTTGTCCTTCTCCTCGTGGGATCGGGGATGCTGGGGGCTCTGGACAGGTGGGTGGAGTCCACCGGCTGGCACTTATACGCGCAGGGGATTCTGTTCATTGTCCTCCTGTCCCTGTTGGCGCGCCTTGTGTCACTTCCTCTTTCTTTCTACCGGCAGTTCGTGCTGGAGGAACGGTACGGCTTCAACCGGATGACGATGAAGCTTTTCCTCTCCGATCTGGTCAAGGGCCTGGCGGTACAGGGTGTCCTGATGACGCCCCTCCTTCTGGGGCTGTTCTGGTTCATGGACGAAGCGGGACGGTACTGGTGGGTGTGGGCGTTCCTCTTCGTGACCTTGTTTCAACTGGTGGTGACAGTGCTCTATCCCCTGGTGATCGCCCCCCTATTCAACAAGTTCACTCCCCTTCCGGAGGGTTCCCTGCGGGATAAGCTTCTAGCTCTGGCGGACACCCTCGGGTTCAGGACAAAAGGGATCTACGTGATGGACGGATCGAAACGTTCCCGGCACTCCAACGCGTACTTTACGGGGCTGGGAAAGGTGAAACGGATCGTGCTCTTCGATACCCTTACGCGGTCCCTCTCGGAGGAGGAAACCTGCGCCGTTCTCGCCCATGAGTTGGGACACGAGAAACAGAAACATATCCTCAAGATGTTCCTCATCTCCAGTGTGTTTCTCTTCGTGGGATTCCTCATCGTGGATACTCTTTTATTCTATCAGCCTCTCTATGAAGCCTTTAGCCTGCACCGGCCCAGTTACCATGGAATACTGACGATACTGACCCTCTGCGCGGGCCCCTTCACCTTCTTCCTCAATCCCCTAGTGAACGGGCTTTCCCGAAGGTTCGAATACCAGGCGGACCGCTTCGCCTCCCAACGGGCGGGGCTGGGTAGGGAACTCGCCTCTGCCCTGCTCACCCTGGGGAAGGAGAATCTTGCCAACCTCACTCCCCACCCCTGGTACAGTTTCTATTATTATTCGCATCCGACACTTGGAGAACGGGTGGAAGCGCTGAAGAAGCTTTACAGTAAATCGGATTGATATGGATGATTTCAAGGTATAAAGATGAAAATTCTGGATGACCGCCGCTTCCGATGCGCGATCAAGAGGTGCACATTTCCATACATGCGTGTAATAAACTAGTTGCATTTCAATATGACAAGCTCAAAGCAAAAAAAAGGAGCGATTGATGCGTTTACTATATGAAAATCCGTCAAAGATGCAAAGAGAAGAAAACTACTTCAATACCTTTATTTCAATCGAGAAGAATTTTCCGAAAGGAAAATGGGAGAAAAGTGAATCACCAGACTTTTTATTGAGAACTGATACTAAGAAAATAATCGGACTAGAAGTAGCTACATTAGCAGACGAGAAAATGTCCGAAATAACAAAAGCTCAATTTAAAACCTTTGAAATAGCTGAGTCATTGGCTATTCAAAATAATTTTCCAATAATGGAAGTTAAAGCAAAATTCCGGAACAATTCAAGAATAGTGGATATAAATGATGCAGCCAATGAGCTAATAGCAATTATTAAAAATAGACTACCCGAATTGAATGATAAACAAACGTATTGTTTAAATGGTTTTAAAGGCAAGTATTATTCAACTATCATGGTTAAATTTGGTACAAGGAATGGTAGAAAATGGCTTTCTAATTACAGGTTTCATCATTTTCGAATGAATAGTGATTCGTTAGATCCAATAAATAGATTACAAAGCAAAATAGATGATAAGAATAAAAAAATCAATAGATACCTAAAACGATGTGACGAGTGTTGGTTATTAATTGGAGTAGATGAATGGAATGCTGCTGAAGCTGTTAATCTCACAGAGGAAGGAACGCAACATAAATATGAATGCTCATTTACACGATTATATTTTTTAAGAAATATTGAAGGAAAACTATTAAGGTTAAATACGAGAAAAAGTGCAATAAGTTGATAATTGATTCAAACTAACGAATCCTTTTTCATGCTGGTTGCAGAAAAGAAGTGTACACTCGGCGCACCAAGCCCCGCGGGCGTTCCAGGCCCTTTGAATTACCCAAGCCCTGCAGAGGTTCCACGTCCTCGCAGAGCCCCACGCCCTACAATTTTTTTAGTAAACGAAGCTGTAGAGGGTATTGCCCCTTCGATGAATGCGCGCGAGATCCCTGACGCATCCTTCTGATACGCTTGCCATTCAGCACCCCGCCATCTCAGCCGCATGGTAGGAACTCCGCACGAAGGGGCCAGAGGCAACTGCCGAAAATCCCAGTTCCAGGGCGATGTCCCGGTATCGGGCGAACTGCTGGGGAGTAACGTACTCCACTACCGGATGATGGTCCCGGGAGGGGGCAAGGTACTGCCCGATGGTAAGGAAGTCGCAGCCCACCTCTCGTAGATCCTTCAACACCGACACGACTTCGGCTTCCGTTTCCCCCAGCCCCACCATGATCCCCGATTTGGTACGGAAGGGAAGTTCGCTGGCCAGTGACGCGGTGGGTTTTCCGAGAAATGTCCGGGCGGTGTATCCTGTGCTGCCCGCGGATCCTGTGGGGCCTTCGGATCCGGCAGGCTGGGCAGCGGGGGGTTCGTCGGTAGATGGATGGCGGATTCTTGACAGGTACTCTTTCGCCCTGCGCAGGAGTTCGAGGCTCCGCACGTACACTGCCTGGGGCCTCACTTCCGGGTACAGGCGGGGCACGGTTTCTACGTTGTGGTTCAGTACATCGGGCCTTGCTTCCAGGACGATCCGGAGGGCCTCGCTTTCGCCCCTGAAGTCGGGAATCAGTACTTCAACCTGAACCAGGGGCACTTTCTCCTTCAGCAGTCGAATGGTGCGGGCGAAGTGAGTTGCCCCCCCGTCGGGAAGATCGTCCCGAGTGACGGAGGTAATGACCACGTACCGGAGGCCCAGGGCCTGACAGGCCGCTAGCACCCTCTCAGGTTCTTCGGGATCCGGCGGTGCGGGTGAGCCTGGGGTGACATTACAGAAGGTGCAGTTACGGGTGCAGAGGGGGCCCAAGATAAGGAAAGTGGCGGTCTTTCGACTGTAGCATTCCATCCGGTTCGGGCAGTTGGCTTCCTTGCAGACGGTATGCAGGGCGTACCGGTTCAGTACGGATTGCACCATGGAAAGCTCAGTCCCGCTTCGGAGGGGCACTTTCAGCCATTCGGGCTTGCGGAGAAGAGTAGGCGAGGGGGGGTGCGTCGAATTAGGATTATGTACGTGAGCCGGAGCAGCGGGCGGGGTTTGGGGGACAGAAGGATTGTGCGTTTGTATCTGGTTCGTATCGGAGGGTGAGGTTTGGGGACCCAGCTGATTGGGAGTATTCGCCTGGAATGCATTCGGGGCCTGGGAATAAGGAGTTTCTGGCATATTAGGTTTCCTCCATTCTATCCCTCTGGGAAGGAATGATTTGCCTTTGAGTTGAGGCCGGCCATAAACGTATGTTCAACGGGGGATACTTTCGTAAACCCGAAGGTTTCAGACAGCTCTTGCAGCACGACGGGCCCTACTTCTTCCAGCGAGACCTCGCGATAGAGGATCCTTTCCATCGAAGTTACCCCCCCTTCCTTTATCCCGCAGGGAACGATCCATCGGAACGCGGACAGGTCGGTAGACACGTTCAACGCGAATCCATGGGTGGTGACCTGATGGGAAACCGATAGCCCCAGGGCGGCGATCTTCTCCGCTCCCACCCACACTCCCCGGTGAACCGGGTGCCGGCCAGCCTTGATTCCCCAGTGGGAGAGGGTACGAATGAGGGTTTCTTCTAATAGATAAACGAATCGCTTAATGCTTCCGTTGGTCACGGAGAGATGGAAGATGAGATACCCCACCAGTTGACCTGGCCCATGGTAAGTCACCTCTCCCCCCCGGTCGATTCGGACCACTTCCACGCCCCGGGAGCGCAACCCCTCCGGATCGAGGAGAATGTCCCCTTCTGTGGCCCGGCGGCCTAGGGTGATGACCGGCGGATGCTCCAGAAGGAGGAAGGTGTCCGGGATGCGGCCCTCGATCCGTTGCCCGCGGAGGGATTCCTGGAGTTGCCAGGCATCCTGGTAGGGAAGGCGGCCAAGGTTGCAGTACTGCAGGTTCACGGCTCTAATGTACCCAGGAGGTTAAGAAAAGAAAAGGGGCGGAGGATCCTGTATAAATCAACCTCCATCGATCCGGAATAACGCCTTCGCGTTCTCTCCCAGGATTCTACTCTTCAACTCCCCCCTCACCGGGAGGCGTTCTACCATCTCTTTGAACAACTGGATGCTGACCCAGGGATGGTCGCTTCCGAAGAGCAGTCGATTTTCGGGATGGAATCGGAGAACGTACTCCATCGGGAGGGGAGAGGGGGAAACGAGGTCTAGGTATACCTTTCGGTAGTATTCCCCGGGAGGTTTTCGGATGTGGTCTCGGCCCCGTTTCTTGACCTCGGTTTGCTCCTCGATCCGGGGCATGAGGTAGGGAATCACACCCCCGCAATGGGGATGCACGATGAGGAGGTTCGGATGCCGTTCCAGCACACCTCCCAGAATCAGTCGCAGCATGGCGATGGAGTGGTCTACCATGAGACCGAGCATGGGAATCATGCTGTAGTCCTTTATTACTTCCCCCCAGGCTGGCACCGTGGGATGGATAACGAGGGGGATACCATCCTGTTCTGCCTGGGTGTAGAGAGGTTCCAGATCGGGATGGTCGATGGGTTTTCCGGCGATGTGGGAATAGAGAACCACCCCCCGTAGATGAAGAGAATGAATCGCCCTCCTGTATTCCGAGAGGTACTCTGCGGGGCTTAGTTGTAACGGCAACACTGCCAATCCCTGGAAACGCTCTCTGTGGTGGAAACAGATATCCCATACCGTATCGTTACAGAGTTTGGCCGCCTCTAGGGCAATGTCTTGATCCAATGCCTCCGGTCCAGGGATATTGATACTGAGGATACTGATGTCGATCCCCGTGCTATCCATGTCCCGGATCTTCTTTTGGGGATCGTAAGACTCCAGGTTCAGGAGGAAGCTCTGCAGGTCTCCATACTGGATCCTGTAGTTCCCCAAGGTCTTTTCTACCCTTATCCAACCCCGATTCCGTGTGAGGAGTTCGGCGTACGGGGGGGGAAACACGTGGGATTGGCAGTCGATGGTGATCATGGAGATAATCCTCCTTAAAGAGTAGCGACCGATTTCCGTTCCATCAGGATGGGGGTAAACAGGATCTTTTCTCCCCACATGGGTTCTTCCGGTCGGGTGAGCATCTCTACCGCTCTAACCCCCATCTCGTACCGGGGAACGTGAAGGGTGGTAAGGGGGGGGACCATGAACTTCGAGTGAGGGATGTCACCGATCCCGATGATGGATACATCTTCTGGCACCCGGATCCCTCGTTCGGACAGGTAGTGAATCACTCCTATGGCGATGGCATCACTTCCGCAGGCGATGGCAGTGATACCCTTGCCCGCGATATCGAGTTTGCGTGCGCAGTCGTACCCTTCCTGTTCCGTGAAGTCCCCATAGAGGAAGAGGGAGCTGTCAAAGGGGATCCCACGCATCTTTAAAGCTTCCCGGTACCCCTCGAGATGTTCCCGGGTGGTAAGTACGGTTTCCATACCACTGATCATCGCGACTCTGCGGTGTCCCCGTTCCATGAGGTACTGGAGAATCGTGAAAGCCGCTTTCTGGTAATCGATGGTGACCAGGGGAAGATCGAGAATCTGCGGCGCCAATCCCACGATCCGAATTCCGTACTGGTGACTGCGGGCTACGTACCTCTGCAGGATGCTTCGGTAGGATCGCACATCGATACCGCCTCCGGCCAGGATCACCCCCTTGACCTTGTGTCTCCAGAAGAGTTCCAGGTAATGGATCTCGTTTTCCACGTTGCGCTCGGTATTGCAGACGAAACAGAGAATGCCTTTTTTCATCGCCTGTTCGGTGACTCCTTTCGCGATCTCTCCGAAGTAGGGGTTGGCGATATCCCGCAGGATCAATCCCAGAATATTGTTGAATCCCTTTTTCAGCATCTGAGCGGCACTGTCAGGAGAATAGTTCAGCTCTTTGATGGCCTTCTGGATTCGTTCACGCAATTCGGGGGACACGGGATAGGAGGGGTTGCTGATTACCCTGGACACCGTGGAAACCGAGGTGGAGGCTGCTTTGGCTACATCGCGGATGGAAATCCTCTTCCCAGGTCGCTGCACATCCATAATACTAGAGAACGTTTCCTATTCTGTCAAGCAAAATATACACTATACAAAAACAAATTATTTTTCTTGACAGGGGCTAAATCAGGGTTTATCATAAGTATTATAGAAAACGATTTCTATCGAGCTGATAGAGTAGCTGTAATCGGAGAAGAAAGGTAGGCCCAGGTGATAGAGAAGGATCAAAAGACAGTCGGTGTGCTGGGAACGGGTCTCGTGGGTTCGGCCCTAACGGAAATACTGTTGGAGCATGGGTACGAAGTACACATCTGGAACCGAACCAAAGAGAAACTGGAACCCCTACGGAATAAAGGGGCCATCCCCGAAACATCCCCTGAAGCCGTTGCACGTTCCTGCCCCACTCTCATCATCTCTGTCATGACCACCGATGTAGTCGTTTCCCTCTGTGAGGGCTCTCATGGGATTCTCTCCGCTTCTCCTCTTCCCCGGTATATTCTTGACACCACCACAGGGGATCCCGAGGAGACCATCGCTTTGGCCGAGAGGCTGCGGCAACGGGGGATCCAGTACTTGGATTCTCCTATCTCCGGCTCCAGCCGGCAGATCCGCGCTCGAAAGGGTGTTGTCATGGTGGGGGGGGAAGAGGATGCCTATGAACAGTGCAAGCCTTTGTACCAGACTTTGGCAGAGAAGGTCTTCTATCTAGGACCGGTAGGGAGCGGTTCCAAGGCCAAACTTGCTACCAACCTCGTTCTGGGGTTGAACCGATTGGCCTTCGCGGAGGGTCTTGCTTTTGCCCAATCCCTCGGTTTGGATCTTCCTCGATTCTATGCCCTTATCCGTGAAACTCCCGCGTATTCTGTGGCCATGGATGTAAAGGGAGAAAAGATGCTGAAAGGGGATTTTTCCGCGGAGGCAAAGGCGGAACAGCATTGGAAGGATCTAGGGATCATCCTGAAGTACGCGGAACAGGCAGGGATGCGGCTGCCGTTGGGACAGACCCACTATACCCTGCTTCAGGAAATCATCCGGAAAGGATGGGGAGACCTGGACAACTCCGTGGTCTTCAAATACCTCCAGGAAAGGCAGGGTAGGGAATTGTGAAACGGGCCTTCTGCAACGAGATTCTCCAGCCACCTGGATCAAACGGACGATGGGTAGAAGGACTGGAGTTTCTTCGCTCCCTCGGGTTCGAAGGGGTGGAGATTGCGCCCTTTACGTTAGGGGATAACCCTACAGAGGTAGATTTCGGAGACCTTCGAGCGCTTCGTCTAGTCCTAGAACAGGTGGGTCTTCGATGCATCGGGTTCCATTGGCTTTGGAGCGCTCCCCCTGGATTGAAAGCCTTGCATCCGGATCCATCGATGCGGCGCAAGGCCTGGGACACCTTGAGGGTATTGGCCAGGCAGTGCGCGGAGTTGGGTGGTGAGTTCCTCGTGTTGGGATCCGGCAAACAACGAACCTTCGAGGGAATGTCCAGCCTGGAGGCTTGGAGGTTGTTCCTGGAAGAATTGGCAAGAATCCTTCCCGTGCTGGAAGACACAGGAGTTGCCCTTCTGCTGGAACCTCTCCCCAGATCGAGCACGAACTTCCTCCATACTCTGGAAGAGGTGGTTGGCCTCCTGCAGGAAATCGACTCTCCTTTCCTAGGGGCAGTATTCGATTTTCACAATACCACCGAAGAAACGCTCTCATGGGAAGCACTGGTAGAAAAGTTCGGACCCTGGATCCGGCATGTGCATTTCAACGGAGTGAACGGGAATCTTCCTTCACCGGGGAATCCTTCCTACACTGCCTTGTTTCGAGCTCTTCGGAAGATGGGGTACACGGGCTGGGTATCGGTAGAACTCTTTGGGGAATTCTCTGACCCTGAAGCCCTTTTGAAGAGAGCCTGGAATCTGCTATCCGCCTATGAGGAGGCCAGTTCCTGTGAGGAGGCCAGTTCCTATGAGGATACGCATAGCAACGAAAACACCCCTTCGTAGAAGGGGATAATTTCAAGAATCTCTAACGTAAGGAGGGATAGATATGAAGAAGTTCACGTCTATCACGGTGATCAGTGTGCTGTTGAGTATTCTGATCGTGTTTGCTGGTTTTGCGGGGGGCGCCAAGGAGGAGAAAAGGGCTCCATCTCCGCAAGCTTCCCCTGCGGCTCCGGCCCCCACACCACAGGCCCCTGCTCCAGCAGCTCCCGCCCCAGGACCCAAGCTTACCTCTCCGGTAACGATTCGGTTTGCCACGATGAGCCTGGGGACCAGTATGTACGTGTACGCTTCAACCATTACCCAGTTGGTCCAACCGGAACTGCCCAAGGGATCGGCCTTCGATGTGCAGACCACAGGCGGCGGGGTTAGCGCTCCCTACCTCATCGCCCAGGGCAAGGCCGATCTGGCTTTGGGGAACGCGGCGCCCGCGAAGTGGGCCGTAGAAGGAACCGTGCTGGGTAGGCCCAAAGCGGAAGGCGTCACCGCGTTGGTAGGGGGGATGGACGCTCCTTATATCGTGATCATCTTTACCGACAAGTTCGTGAAGAAGACAGGGTTTACCTCGGTGGCCGATATCGTTAAAGCGAAGTACCCTGTCAGGGTGGCGGTGAAAACAATTGGCGGATTGGGAGAAGTGGCCTGCCGTCATATGTTCGAAATCGCGGGAGCCACGTACAATGACATCAAGGCGTGGGGTGGAAGCGTGAGTCATGTGGCGCCCACCGAAATCGTAAGCATGCTCCGCGACGACAAGGCGGACATCACCATCGATCATGTACCCGAAGGGCAGGCCGCGATCACGGAACTTTCCATGACAACCGCGGTCCATTTCTTTGGGATGACACCGGAAGAACAGGACAAAATGGCAAAACTAGGATGGGACAAGATCGTGATGCCGAAGGGCACCTGGAAGGGGCAGGATAAAGACCTTCTCACCATGAGTACGGGGATCGTGCTCCTGGCATCGGCCTCGATGCCCGAAGAAGTTGCGTACCTGATTACGAAGAAGATCTGTGAAAACAAGAAGGCCCTCGTGGATGCCCATGCCGCGATCAGCGTTTTCGATCCGAAAACCGCGTGGATGCCTGGCAAGACGGGAGCTCCCCTGCATCCTGGCGCGGCCCGCTATTATCGTGAAATGGGATACATGAAATAGGAACGGCTTATGAATGCACGGAAGATCCTCCTGACGATCCTTGTTCTATCCTGGGTGGCATATCAACTGTACCTTGCCTTGATCACTCCCCTGCACCCCTTACTCCAGCAACCGATCCACCTCGTGTTTGCCCTTCTCGTGGTGCTCTGGTTCTATCCGACAGGGAAGGGATACCTCCGTATCCTCGATATTCTCCTGGCGGTTGCCCTACTAGGAGTGGGGTATTACTTCATCCATGAAACCCAGCGCCTCCAGTTGAGGATACCCTATGTGGATTCCACCACCTCCTGGGACTTGGTGATGATGCTCGTAGTGGTGGGGATACTGCTGGAAGCGGTACGGAGGGTGTTGGGGTACAACCTGCTGGTCTTCATGCTCCTCTTCATTGCCTATGCCGCCTTTGGAAAGTACTTCCCCGGATGGCTCAAGTTCGGGGGGATCGACCTAAGTAATTTTACCGAACTGATGATCATGGGCCCCGACGGAATCTTCGGGATTCCCCTCGGGGTCTCTGCCAATTACCTGTTCTATTTCATTCTGTTCGGAGCTTTCTTTTCGGAACTCGGAGGAGGCAAGCTCCTGATCGACCTGGGGCTGAAACTGGCAAAATCCCAGTCTGGAGGACCGGCCAAAGCGGCAGTCATTTCCAGCGGGCTCATGGGAATGGTCAGTGGAAGTGCCGTGGCGAACGTGACAACTACGGGAGTGCTTACCATTCCCCTCATGAAAAAAGTGGGTTACCGGCCGGAGCAGGCTGCCGCTATCGAAGCGGTTGCCTCTACCGGAGGCCAGATCATGCCCCCCATTATGGGAGTGGGGGCCTTCATCATGGCAGAGATGCTGGGAGTGAAGTACGCCAAGGTCGCCATCTCTGCCACGATTCCCGCCCTGATCTACTATTTCTCTGCCTTTCTCCTGGTGGATTTCCTGGCGAGAAAGAAACGTATTCACCAGAAACAGGTGGATTTCCAAATCGACCCCATCCTGCCCCGTCTGTACTACCTGATTCCTGCCGTCGTGGTGGTGTACTACATTCTTGCCGGCGCTTCCCTCATGACTGCCGCCGTACGGGGTACGGGTTTGGCCATTCTGATCAACCTGGTCCGAAAGAAGGATCGTCTTTCACTGGAAGGATATCTGCAGTGCCTCGTACAAGGGGTGAAGCAGGCGGCGGTGATCGCCGTTCCTACGGCTGCGGCAGGCTTGATCATCGGGGTGGCCATTCAATCGGGACTCGCCACCAAAACTTCCCATGTGATGGCTTCCGTGGGTGGGGGGAATCTAGCCCTGGCTCTTCTCATGTCCACCATAGGGAACATCATTCTGGGCATGGCGTTACCCACCGTAGCCGCCTACGTGGTATCGGCGATCTTGTTCGTTCCCACCCTGATCAAGCTGGGGGTCCTGCCGCTGGCCGCCCATATGTTCGTGTTCTATTTCGGCATCATCGCCCAGATTACGCCACCCGTGTGTTTGGCCTCCTTTACCGCGGCGGGAATCGCGGGATCGGATAGCTGGAAAACGGGGTGGACGGCCTTCCTCTACGCGACGGTTGCCTTCCTGGTACCCTTTGTGTTCGTGTATAAACCCGCTCTCCTCCTGGTGGGTGATGCGCTTTCCGTCGTCGAGGTGGTGGCCATTACCCTGATCGGGACTTTTTTCCTGGTCGGATCGGTTTCTGGGTTTCTCTTCTCTGAACTATCCTCCCTCTGGATTCGGATCCTCCTGTTCCTCAGCGCGGTACTGGTGATCCTTCCGGAGTGGACTTCTACGGCAGCGGGAGCCCTGATCGGAGGCGGTATTACCGTCCTCCAGTACCTGCGATGGAAGCGGGGTAGACCGAGCGAAAGGCCTTCCACATGAAAAGGGTGGTGCTTACGGGCGCCTCAGGCGGGATCGGCCTGGCTTGTGTGGAAGCGTTCCTGAAACGAGGCTGCCAGGTGATTGCCGTGGATCGGGATCCGGCTCCCGTGAAAGGCTTTGTCGAGGCAAGAGGCTGGAAAGATGCGGTGGAAGTGTGTCAAACGGACCTTCGGGTGGTTTCCCAAATCGAAGAGTTAGCAGACAGAATAGGAACCCTGTGGGATCGTGTGGATGTACTGGTGAACAATGCGGGGATCGTAAAGAGAACTCCAACGACGTCCACTTCACTTGAAGAATGGAACGAAGTGCTTGGGGTCAACTTGACGGGTACGTTTCTTGTCACAAAAGCACTGTATCCTTTCCTCCAACGGTCGAAGCAGGGGAGGATAGTGAACCTTTCCTCCCGGGCCGCGGGACGCCCTCACCTCAACGCCTCTCCCGCGTATGGAGCCACCAAGGCAGCCCTCGTGTATTTGACGCGCCATTGGGCTCTGGAATGGGCAAAGGATGGGATCCTATGCTTTGCCATTGCGCCGGGTCCCGTCCGAACTCCCATGTTTGACACCCTGGACCCTTCCCAACGAGAAAGAACCCTTCGCGAACTCCCCCTGGGCCGGTTGATCGAACCGGAAGAGGTGGCTTCCCTCGTGCTCTTCGCTGCCTTCGAGTGCCCCGAGGTGATGACCGGTCAAACTTTTCACTGCAACGGGGCCACCTACTGGACATGATGAGAAAATATTTCTCAGCTTACCAGCAGATAGGGGGCCAGATGCCCTGAGGGAGCCCTTTAAACCGTGAAACAGTACCCTATGTTGGCATTCTTTATGCTATATTATAGGTATGCGGCTCCAGAAGGTGCGGGAAGAGGTGTTGTTCTACACGATCACGGTAGCTACCTTTCTCCTTCTTACCGTGCTATCCCTCTTGTTTCTCCATCGGGAACATACCCGTAACCGGCAGATGCTGGAAATAGAAACCGTTCGCCTGGCAGCGGACCTGATCGAAGCCCTCAGGCAGCGGCCCTTTATCGACGCTTCGGATCTGCGCTCCGATATCGTGGGATTCGGTCTCTACGGAACCGATTGGAAGGCCTTGAATCGATTCGGTACCGCACCCAAGGACATCGGTAAGTGGATCACGGAATCTGATCTGAAGAAGGGTCGGGTGAATCGGGTAGAGTTCAAAGGGAATAGACTCGTGATCGTGCGCTCCTTAGGTATGGTTCCCATGGGTAGGGAGTCCATGCGGGGCATGATGCGGGGCAGGATGAAGGAACCGATGCTGCCTCCAATGGAACCGATTCCTCCCCTAGGAAGAATCGTGTACCTCGAACTGGATATCCGGGATTGGCTCACATCCCAGCGACTGATCCAGTATGGGTTCTATATCGTTCCCCTCCTGCTGGTACTGATCTTCCTGGGGACAACCCTCCTGTACAGAAATAACCTTTCGTATAGAAGAAACGAGCAGCGGAATCGGGAGTTGGTGCAATTGGGAGAGGCGGCTAGGACCCTCGCCCATGAAATCAAGAATCCCCTCGGCGCGATCCGAATCCAGACGGCAACCCTGCAAAAGGTGTTGCCTGAACCCTATCACCGGAACCTTCAGGTAATCACGGAAGAGGTGGATCGTCTCCGGCTCCTGGTAGACAAGGTAGGTGATTTCCTCAAGAATCCAATGGGGGATCCCGAGCCGGTGGATGTACAGGGAATGATTCAGGATCTTCTTCCCCGCTTCCCCGTTCCCATTTCCTTCCTTCCGAAAAGTGCGGGGCCGCTACAGGTGTGGATCGACAGGAATCGATTTCGGACCGTACTGGAGAATATCCTTCGGAATGCGGTGGAAAGCCTAAGCGAAACCTCAGGGTCTATGCAAGAGGAGGAATCAGGACAAGATGCTTCTCCCCGGGTCACCGTGGAGACGGCCGGCAGAGGGGATCGGGTGGAAATACGGATTCTCGATCGTGGAATAGGGCTCCCGAAAGGGGCAGAGGATCGGATCTTCGAACCCTTCTTCACGACAAAGCCTACCGGTTCAGGGATCGGATTGGCCATCTCGAGACGGTTTGTGGAGGCGGCGGGTGGAACCCTTACGGTGGTTCCTCGCTCGGAAGGTGGGGGGACAGAGGCGAGAATTGTGCTTCCCCGGTATAAAGAGGTAGGGTATGCGGATTCTGGTAATCGATGACGAAAAGAACCTTCGGGAGTCGATCGTGGAGTACCTTTCCCTCGAAAAGATAGAGGCTGTTGCCGCCTCATCGGGGGAGGAAGGGCAGGTCCTTTTACAGAGGGAAGTGTTCGACGCGGTGGTACTGGATCTCAAGATGCCTGGGATCTCCGGAATCGAACTTCTCCGGTGGATTCGTGACGCGGGGCCGGAGGTTCCCGTGATCATGATGTCCGCCTTCGGGGAAGTGCAGGATGCGGTGAACGCGATGAAGCTGGGGGCTCGGGACTATCTGGTAAAACCTTTCGATCCTGAAGAGCTGGTCCTTCGGCTCCGGCGGATAGAGGAGGAGCAGTCCCTCCGAAGGAGGGTCCTTGCCCGGAGCGAGGGGGAAGGCTGGGTGGGGGAAAGCCCTTCGATCCTCCAGATCCGAAAACTGGTAGAGAAGGTAGCCCCCACGCACTCTACAGTTCTTATTACGGGTGAAAGCGGAACAGGGAAGGAAGTGCTGGCCCGGGAGATCCATCGCCTGTCTACCCGAAAGAATGGACCCTTCGTACCGGTGAACCTGGGAGGGATTCCGGACACCCTCGTGGAAAGCGAGCTTTTTGGCTACGAGCGGGGAGCCTTTACCGGGGCCGATCGGAGGAAGGAAGGGATGTTCGAGATCGCTTCCTCGGGAACTCTGTTCCTGGATGAAATCGGGGATATGCCGATACATCTACAGGTGAAACTGCTCCGGGCTATCCAGGAGCGAAAGATCCAGAGATTGGGGGGTACGGGATTCATCCCCATCGACGTACGGATCATTGCGGCTACCAATCGAGACCTGGAAGCGAAGGTCAAGGAGGGATCCTTTCGGGAGGATCTATTCTATCGGTTGAATGTGATTCGCATTCACCTGCCTCCCCTTCGGGATCGGAGGGAGGACATTCCCCTATTGGCGGTACATTTTCTGGAAAAGGTATCGAGAACTATGGGAATTCCTGCCAAACGGTTTTCTCCCGAGGCTCTAGAAGCGTTACAGCAGTACAGTTTCCCAGGGAACATTCGAGAACTGGAGAATATGGTGGAGCGGGCCTGCATCCTTGCCGAGGGACATGTGATTCTCCCACGGGATCTGGGAATCGGTCCGAAAGCTTCAGTGACCTTGGAAGGAAATCAGAACACTCCTCACCACGCGCAGGATCCTCGAGGGTCGGAGGCATCTACAGATTCCCGGGGCAAAACCCTCAACATCAAAGAACTGGAACGGGAGGCGATTCTGGAAGCTTTACGCAGAAACAAAGGAAATCGCACCCGGGCGGCGAGGGAACTCGGCTTTACCCGTCGGACTTTACTGAACAAGATCAAAGAGTATGGGATCGAAGGGGTTTGATGCGGGAAGAATGGCCTAAGGGGATGCATAGTACAGCATTGCGACGGGAGGCAACGTAGCCTTATCGGGGGAAAGTAACCGCGCCCTTGCCTGGACACCTTTCGCCGTCTATAATCACAAGGCATGACATACAATACATCCCTCGCTTCCCGTACCTCGAGAATGGGAGCCAGCGCAATTCGTGAAATCCTCAAAGTGGTTTCGGCTCCGGGAATGGTATCTCTAGCCGGAGGAATACCCGCAAAGGAAAGTTTCCCGATGGATATCATGGAGGAACTCTTTACCCGGGTGATTCGGCGTTACGGTTCTTCCGCTTTCCAGTATGATCTTACCGAGGGTTTCCCCCCTTTGCGGGAAGCGTTGGTACCCTTCCTGGCTGAACGCGGGATCCATACAGATGCAAAAAACATCCTCGTTACTACAGGATCTCAGGGTGTGCTGGATGGGATAGCAAAGATCCTTATCTCCCCTGGAGATGGAATCGCTGTGGAAGCTCCCACATACCTGGGAGCCATCCAGGCATTCAATCCCTACGAGCCCCGGTATGTGCGGATGGAAACGGATGAAGAAGGGGTAATCCCGGAATCCCTCGAGGCTGTTTTGCAAAGGGGTCAGGTGAAGTTCGTGTACCTGGTTCCGACCTTTCAGAATCCCACAGGAAAGACCCTTTCCCTCAAACGGAGGGAAGAGATCGCCCAGATCATCTGCCGGCACAACGCTCTCCTCGTGGAAGATGATCCCTACAGCATGCTGAGGTATCGGGGAGAACCTCTCCCGCCTATCTATACCTTTGCACCGGAAAACACCCTCTACATCAGCACCCTGTCGAAGGTGTTTGCCCCGGGCCTACGGATCGGGTTCTTCCTCGCTCCTCCACCGCTGGATCGATGGCTGGTGTTGGCTAAGCAGGGGGTGGATCTGCACACCAGTACGTTGAATCAGGCTCTGGCGGCCGAGTATATTTCCGGTGGGTACCTGCACAGACAGGTTCCAAGAATCGTTTCCCTCTACGCTCCAAGGCAGCAGGCGATGCTGGAAGCAATGGAGAAGTACTTTCCTTCCTCGTTCAGTTGGACCAACCCTGAGGGGGGGATGTTCGTCTGGGCGGAAGGCCCGAAAGAGCTGGACCTGGAACAGGTGTACTACAGGGCAATTGAAAGAAACGTAGCGTATGTTCCAGGTAAGTTCTTTTTCACCGAACCAGGGGAAGGGATGTCCACCATGCGGCTGAATTTTACCTGTTCAGAACCTTCAACTCTGGAAAAGGCTATCCGCACCCTGGGGGAGGTACTGGCAGAGTCTATCGACACAAAGCAGGGAACGCTGGATAGAGCCGAAAAAGCCAGGAGGGTGCATGTTCTTTGACTTTTTCTCTGGCATTATGAACCAGTACATGGATCATATGGGGTATGGGATGGTGGTACTTCTCATGACCATCGAGAGTTCCTTTATCCCCTTTCCTTCGGAGATCGTGATTCCTCCTGCCGCATGGCGAGCCGCGGAGGGGGAACTGCATCTTGTGGGGGTGATCCTCGCGGGTATCCTGGGGAGTATCCTGGGGGCGGTGATCAACTACGCTCTGGCAGCCAGCCTGGGCCGGGCTCTCCTGTATCGGTTCGCGGAAACCCGAGCGGCCCGGTTCCTGTTGATTGACCGCAAATCGTTGGAACGGGCGGAAGGGTTTTTCCGGAAATACGGAAATATCTCTACCTTTATCGGCCGGCTCATCCCGTCGGTGCGGCAACTGATTTCTCTCCCCGCAGGACTTGTGCGGATGGATCTAAAATCCTTCCTTTTCTTCACCACCCTGGGATCGGGGATCTGGAATGTGATCCTGGCCCTGCTGGGGTACTACCTGTACGGTCAAAAGGAACGCCTGGAACTATACTACCGGGAGATGTCCTATGTATTCCTGGGGTTGGGGGTACTGTTCTTCGGGTACCTCATCTGGCGCGCCGCTTCGAGGGAGTCCAATTGACCCTTCCATTTCTCATACACTTATTCCTGATCATGGGGGGGATTTTTTTCAGTGTTTTACTGGAAAGGTCAAGCGTCTATTGCAAGGGGACGGCAGGTTTCAGTATAGTGTCCAATGTTTCATATCGAGAAATACTGCTTTGCATGGTAAGGAGTCACCAGTGGAAGGATCGATTCGAAGGGTACAGCCGGAAGAGTTGAAGCGGCTCACCGTGAAACGTCTTCGGGGGGCGGGGGTGAGCCAGTCGGAAGCGGAGATCGTGGCGGATGTGCTGGTGTTCGCGGATCTACGGGGTGTGCATTCCCATGGGGTGCTGCGGGTAGAACACTATGTGAACCGGATCCGGCGTGGCGGGATCAACCTGCATGCAACCTACGCGGTTCAATGGCCCAAGCCTTCGGTGGGTCTACTGGATGCTCAGGGGGGGTTGGGTCATGTATCCACCAAACTCGCTACCGAAGAAGCCATCGCAAGGGCCCGAACCGAGGGAATCGCCCTCGTCGGAATCAAGAACAACAGTCACTGTGGAGCCCTTGCGTACTACATCCAGTTGGCCCTGGATACCCGGATGGCCAGCATTTCCTGTGTGCACACCGATATCCGAATGGTTCCCTACGGGGGTACCAGACCCTATTTCGGCACCAATCCCTTCGCCTTCGGGTTTCCCGGCAGAAAGGATTCCATCCTTCTGGATATGGCTACCACGGAAATCGCCTGGGGAAAGATCCTGACCGCTCGAGAGAAGGGACTGCAACTGCAGGAAGGCTGGGCTTTTGATACCGAGGGGAATCCCACCACAGATCCATTCCGGGCTGAGTATCTTACCCCCTTCGGGGGCCCCAAAGGGTATGGGATAGCGGTGATGGTGGAGGCGTTGACAGGGCTTTTGATCGGGGGTGTATTCGGTCCGCATCTGAACCGGATGTACGAGGACCTGGATTCCTATCGAGACCTGTCGAACTTCATTCTGGTGATCGATCCCGCGGTCTACGACCCGTCGGGAGGATTCCTCGATCGTACCCAACGGATGATCGAGGAAGTCCATGCCATTCCACCGGCTTCCGGATTCGAGGGAGTGCTGGTACCGGGTGAAATCGAAGCCCGCACCATGCGGCAGTACCAACAGGAGGGTATTCCTATTCCGGTCGCGGTATACCAGTATCTCGTTAAATCCGAGTGATTGTTCGATCCGCAGGGAGATCCCGGGTAGTATCAGGTTAAAAAGACCCCCACCTGCCCTGGGTACAACCAAAGCGCAAACCTTGCATTCCAGGCGCCATCGAAAAAAACGCCCCTGGGTCAATCCAGGGGCGTTTCATTAATGCAAGTGCTTTTTTACTCAGTACACCCCTCGTTCCGTGTAATGCGTGTGCAGCAGCTCATGGGACACATGGGAAAGGGGTTCTTTGAGGAACTCTTTATACAGCTTCTGGATGGCCGGGTTCTCGTGTGATTTGCGGATCCCCTTTCGGGCATCTTCTCGGTAAATCGATTCAGCCCGCTTCTTGCGGATTTCCGTAGTGGTGGGAATCGGCTGGCCTCCGCCGCCCAAACAACCACCTGGGCAGGTCATGATTTCGATGAAGGCGTAGGGGGATTCTCCCTTCTCGATCTGTTCCAGAAGTATGCGGGCGTTCTTCAGGGTATGTGCTACGGCCACCTTTAGCTTCGTCCCATTGAGATCCACCTCGGCACTCTTTATACCGTCCAGGCCCCGGACAGCCTGGAAATCTACCGACTGTAGTTGTTTCTTCGTCACCACTTCGTAGGCGGTGCGGAGTGCCGCTTCCATCACTCCCCCCGTGGCCCCGAAGATCACCGCCGCACCAGTAGACTGCCCCAAAGGATCGTCGAACTCTTCCTCTTCCAGAGCATCGAACTTGATAGAGGCTTGTTTCAGCATCCGGGCAAGTTCCCGGGTGGTAAGGGCGTAATCCACATCGTAGAACTTGTCCTTCTCCAGCAGGTTCAGCCGGGCTTGCCAGTAGTGGAAAGCGCCCATCATCTCCGGGCGTTTGGCCTCGTACTTTTTCGCCGTGCAGGGCATGATGGAGACCACTACCATGTCTCGGGGATCGATTCCCATCTTCTCCGCGTAGTAGGTCTTTGCAAGGGCGCCGAACATCTGCTGGGGAGATTTACAGGTGGATACATGGGCGAGAGACTTGGGATAGAAGTGTTCGATGAACTTGATCCAGCCAGGAGAGCAGGAGGTGATCATGGGAAGTTTTCCGCCGTTGGACAAGCGTTGGATCAGCTCGTGCCCTTCCTCCATAATGGTGAGGTCAGCGGAAAACTGGGTGTCGAACACTTTGGCGAACCCGAGTCTCCGCAGGGCAGCCACCATCTTTCCCGTCACGAGGCTTCCCCATTCCATCCCCATGGCTTCTCCCAATCCGACCCGAATGGCGGGTGCCGTTTCCACCACCACCACTTTCTTGGGATCCTGGAGGGCTTTCCACACCTCTGCCGTATGATCTTTCTCTACGATGGCCCCCGTGGGGCAAACCAGAGCGCATTGGCCGCAGTTGGTGCAGGCTACGTTCCCTAACCCTTTGAAGAAGAAGGTAGCCACCTGACTCTTCGCGCCCCTGCCCATCACATCGATGGCGTTCACCCCCTGAACATCGGAGCATACGGCAACGCAGCGACCGCAGAGGATGCATTTGTTGGGGTCTCTCACCAGGGATACCGAGGTGGCATCCAGGGGAATGGGTTTCTTTCGAGTCTGGGCGAATCGCACGTTGTCGATTCCCAGGAGGGAGGCGATACTCTGGAGTTCGCAGTTCTGGTTCCGAAGACAGGATAGACAATCCTTCGGGTGGTTTGCCAAAAGAAGTTCCACGTTGGTCCGTCGGGCTGCAAGGACTCTGGGAGTGGCGAGCCAGATATCCATCCCTTCCGTTACATTCGTCACGCAGGAACGAAGGAGGGATTTTGCCCCTTTTACCTCCACCACGCACACTCCACAGGAGGCATTGGAGGACACCTCGTTCAGGTGGCAGAGGGTTGGGATCGAGTATCCCAGCGCGGATACCGCTTCGAGGATCGTTTTTCCTTTAGGAACTGTGTAACTCTTCCCATTGACCGTGATGGTACATAAACCGCTCCCTTTAGGAGTGCGGGATGCTATTTTTCCAGTTTCCAAGCCGGAGTCTTTTTTCAGTGTCGTCTGTTCCATCTGTTTACCTCCTCTCCATTGCGACTGAGCGAACATCGCAGCGCAGACAACGTTCGGCTTCCAATCGGGCTTGTTCGCCCGAGTACCCCTGGCTGATTTCCATGAAGTTGTTGATCCGCTCGGCAGGAGGAATCTCCTTCGGACGGTTCTGTGGGCTTGATGCGGGATTGAAAGGCACCTCATCCTTGTAGACGAACTTCACGAAGAGCCGATGGAATCGCTTCTCCTTCATGAGGTAGGTATCGATCGATTCTGCCGCTTGTTTGGCCAATCCCATGGCTTCGGCAGCCGTGGCGGGGCCCGTAACCGCATCCCCACCCGCAAAGATGTGCGAGGGACCCGCATTCAAGGAGATGGGATCCGCCTTTACCGTACCGTCCTTGTTCACTTTCACTCCATAGGCTTTGAGGAAATCGGAATCTACCTTTTCCCCCACGGCAATCACCACAGTATCACAGGGAATGGTTTTCTTTTTGCCTGTGGGAATAGGTTTTCTTCTGCCGGAAGCGTCCACATCCCCTAGTTCCATCTTTTCAATTTCCAGTCCTGTTACCTGGCCCTTTTCCCCCAGGATCCGTTTGGGCGCGGATAGGTAGAGGAACTCGATACCCTCCTCTTCGGCCCCTTTTAGTTCCTGCGGGTTTGCGGGAAGGGCATCTCGGTCTCTCCGGTACACGACGGTGACTTTGGATCCCAACCGCAGAGCTGTTCGGGCCACATCAATGGCAACGTTCCCTCCCCCGATGATCACCACGTTCTTTCCGAAACGCTTTATCTTTCCTAGGGCAAAGTGTTCCAATAGCTCGTACCCCGGATACACTCCTTTCAGGTCCTTGCCCGGGATTTCCAGATCCATGTCTTTCCCCGCCCCTACGGCAATGAACACGGCATCCGAGTTTTCATCGATTTCTTCCAGAGGAATGTTCTTCCCCACCCTGGTATTCATCCGGAACTTTACGCCCAGTTTCTTCAGCAGAGAGATTTCCTTGTCCAGTATGTCCTTGGGGAGTCGGTAGTCGGGGATCCCGTACCGCATGATGCCTCCTGCTTTGGGATGATCGTCATAGACGGTAACCTCGTGTCCCAGGCGCACCAGGTAGAAGGCGGCGGTGAGACCCGCGGGGCCTCCCCCAATGATGGAAACTCGTTTGCCCGTCCTGGGTAGCTTTTCTCTCAGGAGCTTGGCATAGATGTCCCGTTCCTTTCCCATTTTGTAGATCGTGTCGGCCAGGTACCGATGGATTTCACCCTGGTGGACAGGTTCATCGATCGTATCCCGGCGGCAACGCATCTGACAGTGGAAATGACAGATCCTGCCCACTGTTCCTGGCAATGGGTTATCCCTCAAGGTCAGTTCGAAGGCTTCCTCGATTCGGCCTTCCTTCAATAGCTGCAGGTACCCGGGAATATTCATGTGCAGGGGGCAGCTATTCTCGCAGAGGGCGAGGAAGAGGTTTTCACAGATCCCCGCATCGCACCTCCTGGCATGGATGTGGGTCAGGTATTCGTCCCGGAAATAGTTGAGGGTTGTGAGGATGGGGTTGGCGCTGGTTTGTCCCAGACCACAGAGACTGGAATCCTTGATAACTTTCGCCAGTTCTTCCAGTTTTACCAGATCCTCCTCCGTGCCTTCTCCACGGGTAATACGGGTTAGGATCTCCAGCGCCTGGGACAGTCCTTCCCGGCAAGGGGTGCATTTCCCGCAGGACTCGGAGGTGGTGAACTCCACAAAGTACCGCGCCGTATCCACCATACAGTTGTCGCTGTCCAGCACTACCATGCCCCCCGATCCCATGATGGCTCCGAGGGAGTTGAGGGATTCGTAATCCACTGTGGCATTGAAGAGGGTTGCGGGAATGCATCCTCCCGAAGGCCCTCCCGTCTGTACGGCACGGATCTTTTTCTTTTTCCCTGCTCCTTCTCCCATGGTATACACGATCTGCTCCAGGGGAGTCCCGAGGGGAAGCTCCACCAGGCCCGTATTCTTCACTTTACCCACCAGGGAAAACACCTTGGTACCCGGGCTTCCTGCGGTGCCGATGGAGGAGAACCAGTCGGCTCCTTTGGCGATGATGGCCGGTACGTTGCAGAGGGTTTCCACGTTGTTGATGGTGGTGGGCTTTCCGTTGTACCCCTTCTGGGCAGGGAAGGGAGGACGTGGCACGGGTCTACCGGCTTTGCCCTCTGCGGAAGCAATGAGGGCGGTCTCTTCCCCGCAGACAAAGGCCCCTGCCCCTTCCACCACTTCGATATCGAACCCGAACCCAGAATCGAGGATATTCGGTCCCAGGACCCCGTACTTTCGGGCCTGCTCCAGGGCGGTTCGGAGCCGTTCTACTGCCAGGGGATACTCTGCCCGCACGTAGAAAAATCCCTGATGCGCTCCCATCGCGTAGGCAGCGATGGTCATCCCTTCGATCAGGGCGTGGGGATCGCTTTCGATTTCGTTCCGGTTCATGTAAGCCCCCGGATCCCCTTCGTCCGCGTTACAGACCATGTACTTCTCGGGGGAAGTTTCTTGGCGCATCAGTTCCCATTTTTTTCCTGTGGGGAACCCCGCGCCTCCCCGGCCGCGGAGGCCAGAGTCTTTGATTTCCTGAATGATCCGGGCAGGGGTCAGTTGAAAGATGGCCTTTTCCAGGGATGAATACCCCCCCACGGCCAAGTATTCTTCGATATCGGTAGGATCGATCAATCCCGCATCCCGTAGAACCAGTTTCTGCTGGCCTTTGAAGAAGGGCACTTCGTTCCACCGGGGAACACCCGGAAACCCTGTTCCAAACTGGATTTTCGAGGTAAGGAAGTCCCACTCTTCGATCTTGCACAAGGCTCTGCGGCGGAGGAATCCCTCATCCCCGTGCTGGACAGCTTTTAGGATTTTCACCGCTTCCTTTTTTTCTACTTTGTGTAGAACCAGGAGGGGTTTCCCGGGTAGGTACACGTTTACCAGGGGTTCCGCGGAACAGTAACCGAAACAGCCCGTTTTTTTCAATCGAACCGGTTTGGAGCCGTTGGTTCGGATTGCCTGCTCGATGATGGCGAACAGTTCCTCCGCACCGTTGCCGATACCGCAGGTTCCGTACCCGATAGCGATGTAGGCTGTATTGGGAACTATCTTCTTTCGTGCCTCGGCACGAACCGCTTCCAGGGGTGACTGGACAGTAGCGGGGTTACTCATGTTTCTTCCCTCCCTTCGCCAGTTTTTCGATGATTCCTTTCAACCGCGCGCTAGTCATCCGGCTGTAAATGATCCCATCGATGGAAACCACCGGCGCCAACGCGCACTGACCGAAACACGCGACTGTTTTGATGGTGAACTTGTTGTCTTTCGTCGTGAAGGAGTTTTCTCCACTCTCGAGAAAAGCGGAACAATCCAGCAGGCAGGCCAGATCCTCCAGAAGCACCTTGGATCCCCGGGTATGGCAGGCAGTTCCCCTACACACAAGGATGATGTGCTCTCCCTGGGGCTGCAGGTTGAAGAAGGAGTAGAAAGTTACCAGGCTGTAGATGCGCGAGAGGGGAGTGTTGGTGTGCGTGGCAATGAATTGCAACACTTCTTCGCTTAGATACTTGTGGGGATTCGATTCCTGGACGGCTTCCAGGATTCCCAGCAAAGCACCCGGCTTGCCTTGGAACCTGTGGATGATTTCGAGGATTCGCTGTTCCGAAGCAACCGGCATCACGGATGTACTCATACGACCTCCATTTGCGGTTAAGTCTTCGTTGATGAACTCCTCGGTTGTGGTACGCGGCAACGACTTATTATGTTTCCAAATCTATTTTAAGGCCATTATTTTATTTTGTGAAGATCAATTTTTATTATATGTGAATTATCTTATACTCAATGTGAACATAATAATTTTATTCAATATTCTGAATTGGAAAAGTGAAAGTGTATTCATGTTTCATGCTCTTTCATTCCCCTTGCCCTGTTTTCCCGCTATTCCTATAATTCTTCCAATGTGTTCCCAAGAAAAGATTCTTGTGCGGAGCCTCCATTGCGATATCTGGGCGAAAGATGCCTTTGGCCCTTCTTCCTGGGGACTTCCCTTTGGACCCGAGCCCGTATTGCGTGATTTTTCCTGGACCTGGAAGGAAGGGGAAGTCTGGGCCATCCTTGGATCCAACACCAGCGGAAAGGATGCCCTGGCCTATGCCCTGGTGGGGCAAGCGGTGGTCCGCCCCCGGGAATCAGATGGATGTTGGGTAAACACCTTCATACAAGATAGCAGGAAGGGAGTGGTTCTATCCTTCGAAGAAGCGGAAAAGGCCATACGGTACTCTCTACGCTTCGATGAAAGTGATTTTGTGGAAGGCGGACAGCATCCAGGTCTCACGGTGGAAGGCTTCCTGGGAATCGATTCATCAAAGTCTATTCAGGAAGGCGCAGGGAGGAAGGGGTTAGATCTTTCTGTACTGTGGGAAGAACTGGGGCTTCAAGCGGTTCGCAGCAGAGGCCTTAAATACCTTTCCACGGGAGAACTTCGGAAGGTGCTCCTCTTCAAAGCGTTACGGGAAGCACCTCCCCTTCTGGTGTGCGAGGATCTGTGGGAAGGCCTGGATACGCAATCCCGACAGGAGGTAACACGATTCTTTCAATCCCTCACCAGAGGGCAAAACGTTCTTTTTCTCTGTGACCGGAAGGATCAGATCCTGCCCTCGGTTACCCATGTACTCCAGTTGAGGGATGGCAGAGTGGAACAGGTAGAAAGATGGAACGGTGAAGAGAGGCACTTTCACTCACTCTACTTCCTCACCTCCGATAGGGGTGCATCAGATTCCAAAACCAACAAGCCACCCACGGATTCTGTCCACGAGAACCGTTTGCCATCCATTGAGCATTCACGCCGAGGTGAACCTCTTATCCGCATGAAGAACCTCCGGGTGGCGTATGCGGATCACCTGGTATTCGACGGGTTCGATTTCGAGCTGTATCCTGGGGAGCACTGCTTCATCCAGGGACCCAATGGATGCGGGAAATCGACCCTAGTGAAGCTGATCACGGGAGACCACCCCCAGGGGTGGGGGAACGAGATCGTGGTGGCAGGAATCCCCCGTAAGATCGGGGAGCGTGTACAGGACGTTCGGATGCAGACGAGCCTGGTTTCCCATGAATTGCACCGCTCCTTTCTATCTCTGGAAGAAATATCAACCCTCGAGGTAGTTCTTTCAGGATTCTTCGGAACTGTGGGCCTGTACGAACCCGTGGGAGAAGAAAAGATAGCGGAAGCTAAGGAAGCTCTCCAGATCTGCGGTCTATTGGGGTATGAGAACCGATTGTGCAGGGATCTACCTTGGGGAGTGCAGCGCCTGGTGCTGGCTGCCCGAGCCTTTGTCCGGCGACCTCCGTTGATGATTCTGGACGAACCTTGTACGGGGTTGGATGACGAACATCGAAGGAACCTCCTGGCAACCCTCACGCGAATCGCCGAAGAAGCGAAGGCTACGGGGAAGCCCACGATTCTACTGGTGACCCATGATCCGGGTGAACGACTGTCCTTTCTGGGGGTACACCTGGTGTTCTATCCGGATGGGTATAATGCGAACGGACAGCCACGGTATCGATGGGAAGTTACTAGAAAGTCTGTGCGGGAAGCCTGTCTTGCCCAGGGGGGCACCATAAAAACGCCCTACAAATGAGGGGCGATTTAGGAGACTGTGGATATACAAAAACAGTACAGGCGGGTTTTGTTTCACCCGAGTCGTTTCTTTTTGTTTCACTATTGCAACAATAGCTGTTACTTCTTTTCCACAAGCCGAAAGGCTCTCTATCGCTTCTTTTAGGTATAGTGTAGTTCTATGCCAGTAAAAGAGATGGGATTCCTTGATAAAGTAGACCTAGGAAGGGGTAATGGGAGTCCTCCTGGTACGATCCTTGCAAATCTATACCATAGATCGAAACTTTCATAGAGGAGTTTTTCAATGAAAAGCAATCTGAAAGAACGTCTTCGAAAAGGCGAAAATCTGCTGGGTACCATGATCACCGTATTCGAGAACCCGGAACTGGTGAAGATGCTGAAAGTCTGCGGTTTTGATTTCTTCATCGTCGACTGTGAGCATGGTGCTTTCGATTACAGTCAGGTAGCGCTGATGTTTGCCATGGCTAGGGAATGCGGGATTCCCCCGATGATCCGGATTCCCGAATCAAGGCGCGAAGTGGTGTTGAAATCGATGGAAATGGGAGCCGCGGGGATCCTGCTGCCTCAGGTAGAATCCCTCGAGCAGGCAAAGGCCCTGATTATGTACTCCAAGTATGCACCCCTGGGGAATCGGGGAGTGGCGCTTAGCCGGGCACACACCGGTTGGGAAAAGACTCCTCCCGCGGCTGAATACATGGCCCAGCAGAATGCGGATAGTATCCTGATGGCCCAGATCGAATCCCCCGCGGGAGTAGCGATCGTGGATCAACTGGCCGCACTGGAGGGGATCGATGTGCTATTCGTGGGGCCCAACGATCTGACCCAGAGCATGGGAATCCTCGGCCAGAAAGAGCACCCCAAGTTCCTGGATGCGATGGATAAGATCATTACCGCCGCAAAACGGGCGGGCAAGTTCTCGGGGATCCATCTGATGAGTACCGATGAACTGAAACCTTGGATAGCCAAGGGAATGAGTTGCAACCTCTGGTCTAGCGATGTGAACATGCTGATGAGCGCTGCCCGGCAAGGGATCGCGCAGTTGAAACAATAAGGGGAGACATAACGATGGGATACACGGTGCTAATACCACAGGACATTGTAGAGGAAGGGAAGCAGTACCTCCGCGATCGGGGATACACGATCAAGATGGGCTCGGGTGCTACGGTAGAGGCAATCAAGAGGGATGTGGTGGACTGTGACGCAATCCTGGCAAGAACCGCGCCCTTTCCCCGAGAGGTGATCGAAGCCGCTCCGAAGCTAAAGGTGATCGGTCGGCATGGGGTGGGAGTGGATAACATCGATATAGAAGCCTGCACGGAGCGGGGGATCTGGGTAACCTATGCGCCGGAGTCCAATGCCAGTTCGGTGGCAGAATATACCATAGGCATGATCGTGGCTTTGGCTCGTAACTTCCTCCGGGGAGACAAGGCCACCCGGGGAAACGATTGGGAGTTTCGGAATCGGGTGAAAGGATCGGATCTAGCGGGGAAAACCCTGGGAGTGATCGGCGCGGGCCGGGTAGGATCCCTGGTGGCGAAAAAAGCCCGGTATGGGCTAGATATGGAAATCCTTGCCTACGATCCCTACATCAAGGAAATCAAGGGGCTTCCTGAAGCGAAGCTGGTTTCGGATCTGGAGCAGGTATTCCGCATGGCTGACTTTATCACCCTTCACCTTCCCGCTACAAAGGAAACCCGAGGTCTGATTGGGAAGCGATACTTCGAACTTATGAAGCCTACCGCCTACCTGATCAATGCGGCACGGGGAGATGTGGTGGTGGAAAAGGATTTGTACGAAGCCTTGAAAATGGGTAGGATTGCCGGAGCTGGATTGGATGTGTTCGATCCCGAACCTCCCAAACCGGATAACCCCCTCTTCGCTCTGGAGAATGTGATCCTCAGCCCCCACAACGCGGCGCTAACCACGGAATGCATGACCCGCATGGCCCTGCATGCAGCCATGGGGATAGACGACGTGCTTTCCGGTCGCCGTCCCCAGTGGCCGGTAAACGAACCGAAAAAGAGGTGATTCCTTTTTCATGACAGGTTTTGAAGGGGTGCGGGCAACCCTATCCCCTCAGGAGTCGCATCCAGTGACCATGCGTACGTATCCCACTTGATGCAGGTGCTCATTTTTTGTATACTAATTATAAAATCATGAAATATAAGTCCCTTTCTCTGGGTAGACTTATATAATCTTATACTTCATCGAGAGGAGGAACTATGAAGTATCTCAAAGTTGTTCTCACTGCAATAGCAGTTGTCGCTCTTCTAGTCGCTTGCGGTCCCAAGCTCCCTCAAGCAGAGGTAGACGCGGCAACGAAAGCCTTCGAAGAGGCAAAGGCAGCGAAGGCCGAGGCGTACGCTCCCGACGCGTTCAAGGTTGCTTCAGAAGCGAACAGTAAGCTTCAGGACAACCTAAAGGCGAAGGATTACGGTAAAACGAAGGATCTTGCCAACGCGTTGCTGAACGCTTCCAACAAGGCAAAAGAAGCGGCCAAGGCTAGCATGGAAGCGGCAAAGACAGGAGTGGCCAAACTGGCCGATGAAATTACGGCTCTTCTACCGGATGTGAAAACCCAGCTTGGAAAGGCCGAGAAAGCGGGCAAAAGGGCAAAGATCGACGTAAAGCCGATCAAAGAACTCGTGGATTCGGCCGAGAAAACCATCACTGAGGCCAAGGCTTCCACCGAATATCTGGATGCAAAGAAAAAACTCGAAACCCTGAAGAACGACCTTACTAGCGCCCAGAAAGCGTTAGAGGATGCGGGGTTCAAGAAATAACTTCCAGCATCGTTCGTTGAGTTCGAAAATGCCGCCCCACTCGGGGCGGTTTTTTTTTGTCCGATAGAATTGAAGACTCTGTCCGTTTAGGATACATTGCGAGGTATGGATCTTACTAAGGAAATTTCCGCGCTGGAGAAGGATCTTGTCCAGTGGAGAAGAGAGTTTCACCGGATTCCTGAAACGGCCATGGAGGAGGAGAAAACCGCTTCCGCCATCGCGGAGAAACTTCGTTCCTGGGGGCTTACAGTCCACACGGGTATAGGGGGGACCGGTGTTGTGGGGATTCTCCGGGGGAAACAGGGGGGAAAAATCTTCGGGATCCGAGCCGATATCGATGCCTTACCCGTGACGGAAGAAACCGGCCTTCCCTTCGCTTCCCTGCACCCGGGGCGCATGCACGCCTGCGGGCACGATGGGCATATAACCATCGCGCTGGGCGCCGCTCGTGTACTATCCAACTGCCGGGATGAACTTAAGGGAACAGTAGTCTTTTTCTTTCAGCCGGCGGAAGAGACCCTGAACGGAGCGCAGGCCATGCTTTCCGATAGCCTTGTCAAGGAGATGAAACTGGATGGGGTGGTAGGCATCCACATCTGGCCCGATCTACCCTTGGGGAAAATCGCCGTTCGCGGAGGTCCTGTGATGGCTGCTGTGGATAGGTTTACGGTTAAAATTACAGGGAAGGGGGGGCATGGGGCGATTCCTCAGAAATCTGTGGATCCCATCCCGGTAGCCTCGGAAGTGGTGCTGGCCTTGCAACGAATCGTGAGCCGGGAGATCGATCCCCTGAAACCTGCGGTCCTTACCGTAGGACGAATCGAGGGAGGTACCACCTTCAACGTCATCCCCGATGTGGTGGAACTGGAAGGAACAGTACGTACCTTCGATCCAGAAGTGCGTTCGTTGGTTGCCAGGAGAATGGAGGAAATCGTAAAAGGGATAACCGACGGCTCCCGGGCTTCCTACAGTTTGGAGTACGAGTTCGGTATTCCCCCTGTCCTGAACGATGGAAAATTGGCCGGTTGGATCCAGGGTGTGTTGAATCGGAGTCTGGGTGAGGATGCCATCGTGGCGGATCTACCCCCCTCGATGGGAGGGGAAGATTTTGCCCTGTTCCAAGAGAAAGCCCCCGGAGTCTATATGTTCCTGGGGACCCATAGCGAAGAGAATCCCCTGTACCCCATCCATCACGCGAAGTATTCCCTCGACGAGCGGGTCCTTCCCATAGGTGTGCGGGTGTTCTGTGAGCTGGCACTAAACTTCAACACCTAGATGAACGGTATTTAGAGTTCGTATACCCGATGCATCACATCTTGCCGCCGCAAAAGGTCCTCCCGAAGTTCCACCCCATGACCAGGCCGTTCATCCAGATACAAAAAGGAACCTTCGATGCGGGGTAACGGATCGGCAATTTCAGGGTACCAGGTTCTATAGAAAGCCCTTACCGTTTCCTGTAGGAGCCGATTAGGGGAAGCGAATAGGAGGTGGGCGCCAATGGCCAAAGAAACCGGCCCTGTGCAGTCATGGGGAGCGATGGGAACCGCAAAGGAGTCTGCCAGGGAAGCGATTTTTTTTGCTTCGGTAATTCCACCAGTCCAGCCGATATCCAGGGTGGTCACATCGATGGCCCCTGCCTGAAGCAAGGGCAGAAAACCCCGTCTACCGGTTACTGTCTCCCCCAAAGCGATAGGTGCACCCGTTTCTCGCTTTAAAACCGCCAGAGCTGAGAGTTGATCTCCTCTGAGAGGGTCTTCGATCCAATACGGTTTATAGGGGAGGAGAGCGTTTATGATGGTGGTTGCGGGTTTCCGATACCAGAGGCCGTGAAGTTCGATCATGAGTTTCATCTCCAGACCCACAGCCTCTCGGATAGATTCCACGATGCGGATTCCTTGGCTGAGTTCCTGGTTGCTTATGTCCATCCCTCCTGTTCGTTCCGCCGCGGAATCAAAGGGCCAAATTTTCATTCCTGTAATGCCTTCAGCCAGAAGCTCTTTAGCGAGTTCCCCCGGCCGTTCCATGAACGCTTTCAAATCCTCGTACCGTTCCGGTCTGTTCTCCTGTACACCCCAGTTGGATAGAGCCTGGCGGGGCTGTGAGGAAATGTAACGGCTTCCCGCGCAGGTGTTGTAGATGGGGATTCGAGCGCACAGGGGACCGCCTAACACTCGGTACAAAGGCGCTCCTATGCTCTTGGCAAGGGCATCCCATAGGGCGATATCGATGGCACTGTTGCCTCGCGTTTCCACTCCACTCCCCTGGTATCCCGTGTAGGGGGACAATTCCCGCGCGACTCGCTCCGGAGAGGCATCGTCCAGGGTGAGTAACATAGGAACCACCGATTCTCGAATATAGGTATCCACCGCTTCCGAGGCGAAAAAAGTCTCCCCTAAACCGGTAATACCGTTATCTAACTGAATTCTTACCCAGGTGAGATTTTTTTGGAAAACAAAACGAATGGTCTCGATTTTGGTTACTTTCATGAGTTGAAAGATAATATAAAAATAGAACCATGCTCAAGATCACGGGGAGTGGAAGGCGCCTCTAGGAAGGGGACCTGGTCAAGAGTAGGAGAGTTACGTCATCCGCCTGCGGCACATGACCTCTGAAGGAATGAAAATCCTCCCAGATTCTAACGATAGCCGCATTCAGCGGTAGGGGTTCTGGGGCACATAGGATGGGTTTTAATTTCGATAATGAGTACACAGTACCCTGAGGGGATTCCTGTTCGATGAGGCCGTCACTGTAGGATATAAGAATGTCGTTAGGTTGAAGGGAAAATTGAAAACGGTTTGGTTTCAGCTGTTCTACTATTCCCAGGGGGGGATTCGTGACAGGGGGCTTCAGGGGAGATAACTTTCTGTTACGTACGAAGGCCAAATGGCTGTGTCCCATGTCATATACAGTGACAGAGGAAGAACTCGCGTCGTATTCAAAAAAAATACCTGTCACGAATCGTTCAGAACCAAAGGTTTTTAACAAGAATGAGTTTAGAAGAATCAGGAAGGATTTCACACCCTCTTCAAAGTTGAAGGATTCAAGCATTCCGGCAATGGTGGATGAAATCAGGGCGGCAGCTATACCTTTTCCGGATACATCGCACAGGCTAATGAGGATACGATCGTTGGGTAGCTTTTTTACTCCAATGAAATCCCCTCCAATCCCCTTTGCCATTTGGGATGAAAAGGCGAAGGAAAAGTCTTTTTCTTGCTGGTGGTACATGTCATAAATCAAACTATTCTGGATCTTCCGAGCCAGAGATAGGTCATTTTTGGTGATTCCGGAAAGGAATACCATCATATCCCAGGAACTGAATATACCTCGGTACTTGCCTTCATGATCCTTTAAGACGTAGTACTCTATCGAGCGGCCTTTCTGTTCAATTTGATCGGCCACTGTAAACACGCTTTCCGTGTAATCGATGGGAGCTACAGGCATGGCAATACTTTCCAGTTTTTGTCTACCTAATAGGTCACGACCGAAGGGTTTCCCCACCATCTGTAAAAGATGATCCCGAACAATCAGTCCCTCTATTTCCCCTTTTTCATTCACTACCCCAACCGCTTCGATACTCTGATCTTCAGTGAGATCATCCACTAAATCCAGTATGGAGGCATTGTTATACACGTACCAGATACTCGAGGCTAGAACAGAAACGGTACCTTCTGAAGGAGGATTGGGGACTGCCAATTTCTTTAGAACTCGAAAAGGGGTAACTGTGGAGACTTGCTTTTCATCCGAGGATGTTGATTTGGCATCTTCCAGTAAGTCATCAATGACTTCAAAGTCCATTTTCCTGTCTCCTACATCAATTCAACGGTTCGTCGCATGAACAGTTTCTTTACTCCCACACTGGTTCGCTTTTCATCGAACACGATTCCCCCGTTCCAATACTCTAGGGCGGCGAAAAGGGCGTTTCCTCCGTCTAAATCATCACTGCGGCTCGTTCTATAAGAGACGTATTCCGCCATTTTTTCAAAGTCTCGTTCTTGGAAATACCGGATCCGTTTTTCATTGAATTCATTCCATTTTTCAATTTCCTGAAATCCTTCCCCCTCATCCTGCACGATTAAATGTGCCTCATCTTCTGAAAAATTGTACCAGACGCGGACTTTTTTCTGCGGATCCATTCGATTCCCATGCTTGATGGCATTCTTGATGAGCTCACTGATCTGCTGTTCCAGCAAATTCACTTCTCGAATGGAGGAGGGAGCTTTTTGAATGATCAAAAGCGTGAAGTAACGAATCTGCTTGAAATCACTGGGGAACTCTTTGTAGAACATGCCTTCCTTTCGTACTAACAGGGGGCTATGACTGTCTACTTGTATGCGGGGAATCCTATTCATTCCATTCTCCTCCTAATAAGAAAGCTGTTAATTTTTTATCGTTTTAATGGCGTCTTCGATCGTAGGTACCAGGGGAAAATACTCATGCAGTTTCGTTAACGTGAGTACTTTCAATACCGTACCCTGGACACTGGTGAGGAAAAATTGGAGTTGTTTTTGTTTGGCAATGGAAAACATGCCAATGAGCGTTCCTACTCCCGTCGAGTCGATATACTCGCAGTGCTGGAAGTCCACGATGTATTTTTTGATCTGTTTTTCAAGCATTTTTTGGAACAATTCTTTCAGCTTGCCTGCGTTATAGAGATCCATCTCTCCATGGACTTCGATTACGTAAATATCTTCATGTCTCTTCAATTTGAGTTCCATGAATACCCTCTCTCATAAGAATTTCATGACCAAAAGACTTATATCATCCTTTAAAGGGGTTTTCCCTTTAAAGGTCCACATATCGTCCTTTATTCTTTCAAGTATATCTTTCGAGCTTAGGAATTTATTTGCCTGCACCAATTGAAATAACTGTTCTGTCCTATACACATTTCCTCGCTCATTGGTAATTTCGCCCACTCCATCAGAATAGAGGACCCAGATATCCCCGCTCTGTATCGCGAAACGTTTTTCAGTGTAGGAATAATCTTTATGCGTACCTAGAGGAGGACCTCCCTCGATGGTTTCCATGTTTTTTGATACGGAAATGGAGAATCGAACCACGCCCCCGTTACCTGCCTTTCCGACAAGGAGCTCTTTTTTCTCCACATCGAATAGAAGGATCGTCAAAGAAGCAAAAAAATCTCCTGTAAGAGATCTCCTGAACACCCGATTCAGACGATTCAACAGGTGCGCGGGATGTTTCAAGGATGGCACGATGGCATGAATGATCGTTTTGATGACAGAAAGAGTTAATACGGCATTGAACCCTTTACCCGTTACTTCCCCATGGGCAACAAGGAACTCACTTTCGCCCACCTGGAGGTGGTCAATATAATCGCTATTGATACCGAGTTTTGGTTTCATGAAGGAATGAACGGATACCTTTTTTTGTTCAGGGAATTTCGTTCTATTCATTCGAATTTGAACTTCTTCACAAAACTCTTCCCTGCGACGTTCCAGTTCCAGTTCCACGTTTCTGGAGAACTCTTCCAGCAACACCAGACCCTTGCTGAATGTATACGCTGATTCCAGCAAGTTGCGAAATTCGACAGAATTCTTGGACACATTTTTATTTCCTGTGGATAGCATGAGGATTCCAATGTTCCTGTATTTATCCACCAAGGGAACTAAAATCCAGTTTTGACCTTTTTGATGCTGCGAGCCGTTCGTCTGGAGTTCTTTTAGAGGTAATTTCTCCGTAACAATGCAGGGCTGAGAGAAAAAATCCTTCAGGGTAGAACCATCAAGATTCGGGGGGAAACTCATTTCATGTTCCAATTTTACCCAGCTTGGTTCCACCCAGCTTCCTTTCAAAGTCAACACTTGTTCGGAAAAGTCAGTAAATAGGTACAGTGCTGAGGCTGTACAGGAGAAAGTTTCAGCCCACTGCTTTAGAAGAGGGGAAAAGGGAAGTGAACCTGTTTCCTTCTGACGAAAAGAAAGCCGGAGGTATTCAGGGAGATCTCGATACAGTTTGTTTACTCGGGTAAGCCTCTGAATATTTCTTTTCCTCCAAGTTCTATGAAAGGCGCCGAGGAAGTATCCCAGGAGGATGCCCAAAACAAGATACACAATACTTTGCATCATGATCCTTAAAAATAAAAAGTAAGATTGATATAGCTGTTTCCCTTTATCCCTGTGGTTACGAAGGCCTGAAAGGTGATCCCATGGTTGGTGCAGACCTCCTTCAGGAAGGACAAGTAATAGAGACCCAACGAAATGCTTTCCGCATTCAGATTCGTATCGTCATATAATTCTTTCAGAGTTTTTTTGGTGACTTCGATATTGGCTCGGGAGGTAATTTTCGCTCCCAGTTCCCAGTCTGCGGCGGCCTGATCACAGATTACGATGGATAGTCTGATTCTATCTCCCGGTATGTTTCGTTTGGGTCGGATCTTCCAAATCACACTGATTCCGCCCTCTCCCTCTGTCGGAGCGAAGTTAGGGGAATGCGGAGTGGTACTAAGTAATATATTCGTCTTCTTTCGGGGAATGGAGACTAGAAAACTTACCAATTCAATTACTAAAAGCCCGATATATTCACATATATAGGAACGTGACACGGAATGCACCAGGAGTTGAGCAAGTTCATTCAATAGCTCAAAGGTAGATCTATCATGCTGCTGGCTTGTGATGAGGAGCCACACCAAAGGTCGCAGGTTGGAGAGAAACTTGTCTATCATCAGATAGGGCAGATTCCCATCCATGCCGGGGTCTTTGGGATTCAACTTCTGTTTGGTTGTTTGCGCGATATAATTCTTCACCATCCCAATTTCGTGTGATCGTTCGTTCACAAAGGTTTTCAATATCGAAGGGTTCGATTGAGTTTTATGATCGATAGGATATTTGGGATGTATTCGGTTCCATTGTTTTACGATGGAAGAATTGCATACCGCTTCCCACGCGTTGATATCATACTGCATGTATAACACAGAAAACGCAATCAGTTTTGTCAAATCCAAAAGGTCTTTTCGAACGGGAACTAATTCAGTGATGGTCAGTTCTATGCTCGCAGCAAATTCTTGGAGAATTAATTTTTGTAAATGTGCGGGGGTGTAATTTTTCAATAAAATTCCGAGTTTTTCTGTTCCATCGGCAAGCTCGAATCGCTGGGGTTGTACCTTTCGGCGAAGGAACTCATTGATCCCTTCCTGCGAAAGGATGATTTTGGTTTCAGCCTTAATGGATGATTTCTGTTTGACCTTTTCGCTAGTTGGTTTCACCGAGGAAAGCTAACTTGATGTTGTTTAAAGAATGATTAGAGAGATATGAGAGATTTGTTAAAGGGGTGAAGTGAATCGACATCGGTTAGGGGAAATTCTCCTTGACAGATTGAATCTAACGAGTTACGATGTCGTACAACCATGCGTATGAGCTATAGAAGGTTCTAGAGGCGATTGGGTAAGAAAAGCCAAGTAGCTCGACGCCGCTGGGGGAGTGGTGCATAGGGGGTGCAACATGGAGTATCGGGGTATATCCCTGGAAACAGGAAAGGCCATAGAGGTCCGAGTAGAGAAGAATCGTATCCATGAAGTCCGGGAGATAGAGCCTTCGAAAGAGCTTCCGTATCTTGCCCCTGGATTCTTCGATATACAGATCAACGGCCACAGGGGGATCGACTATAGCGGGGAAGACCTCTCCCCGGAAAAGGTGCTGGAGGTATGCCGCTCGGTAGCTAGAACAGGAACCACTCGTCATCTTGCCACTATCATTACTCGTCCAAAAGAGCGAATCCTGGCCAATCTCCGCGCCATTGTTGAAGCTAGGAAGCGGTACCCTTTCGTGCGGGAAAGTATCCTGGGGGTTCATCTGGAAGGCCCCTTTATTTCAGAGGAGGATGGTCCCCGGGGTGCTCATAACCGTCAGTTTGTCCGGGATCCGGATATTGGGGAGTTCGAGGAATGGCAGGAGGCTTCCGAGGGCATGATACGGATCGTAACCCTCGCTCCTGAACGGAAAGGAGCTATCCCCTTTATTCAGCATATCCGGCAGAAGGGGGTTGTGGCGGCTATCGGCCATACGGGAGCCTCCGCGGAAGAGATCCAGGAAGCCATAGGCGCGGGAGCTTCCCTTTCCACCCACCTGGGGAACGGTAGCCATGCCCAGATTCCCCGCCTCAGGAACTACATCTGGGAACAACTTGCCGCAGACGAACTGTACGCCAGCTTCATCTGCGATGGGTTCCATCTCCCCCCTTCGGTGATAAAAGTTTTTGCCCGGGCAAAAGGAATTGGGCGGATCATCCTGATAAGCGATGTGGCGTTCCTTGCAGGGTTAAAGCCGGGATTCCATAGATGGGGACACCTCGATGTGGAGCTTCATCCCGATGGCCGGATCACCCAGGTGGGTACTCCCTACTTTGCCGGGGCGGGTCACCTCTTGGATCGGGGCATAGCGCAGTTTGTGAAATATGCGGGGTCTAACCTTTACGATGCCGTTACGACCTGTACCTTGAACCCAGCTAGACTCATCGGCCTTCCCGAAAACTCCTTTCGATTGGTTCCAGGTGCCCCCGCGCACCTCGTGCTCTTTCATCACCATCGAGGAGACGACACCCTTCGAATCCTGAAAGTAGTAGCGGAAGGGGAAGAGTTCGATGGAACTGAAAAGTCTTAAGGATCAGAACCTCTACCAGGCAGCCCAGGAACGGATCAAAGAGTACATCGTGGCATCCGGTATGAAGGTGGGCGACCCCCTCCCTACCGAGATGGTGCTGGCGGAAAAACTCAACATCAGCCGTACCATCGTGCGGGAGGCCTTGAAGGGGCTGGAAGCATTACAGATCATTGGGGTCAAGCATGGAGTGGGGAGGTTTCTGAAGAGTTTCAACCTAGAGGCAATTTTACAGAATCTGTCCTACAGCATCGAAATGAACATGAAGGATTTTCGGGAGATCCTGGAGGTGCGGATCTGTCTGGAAGAAGCCTTCCTGGAGAGGGAAACACCTAGGTTTTCGGAAACGGATGTGGAGGAGTTGGAATCCATTCTGCATCAGCTGGAAGAAGCCGCGCAGAAAGACAACAACGAGACAGACCTGATAGAACTCCACACCGCCTTTCATCTGCGATTGTACAAGAATGCCAACAACTCCCTTCTTTTGAACTTGATCCGGATCTTTTCTACCATTCAGAAAAACCTTACCTATCTCAAACGGTACCGGACCCTGGATAAGAGGGCCTTTGTTGAAGATCACCGCAAGATTCTGGAAGCTCTTCGAAAGAGGGATGGGAAATTGGCCAGGGAACGTCTTCTGGAACATTTCGCCGAGCCCCTCCATTGGGCTCGACAGGAATACGGCGCCGTTGGCGTTGAAGTCGAAAGGGTTCACTCTGCCATCCGTTGACCGGCAAATAAATATCATTTATAGTTAATAATTAATATGGAATCTTTACAAAAAAAGATACAGGAAGTGAATCCTGCGTTGTTCCACTGGCCGATCGTTACCGAAGAGGATGAACGAGCAGTGTTGGAGGTGTTGCGCGCGGGAACCATGAGCGGAACGGATATAACGAAAAAGTTCGAGGCTGAGTTTGCATCCTGGATGGGTGTGAAGCATGCCCTTGCCGTTTGCAACGGAACCGCTGGGCTTCTTGCAGCCCTTTGGGCTTGCCAGGTAGGAGCGGGAGATGAAATCGTCTGCCCCTCCATGACATACTGGGCAAGTGCCGCTCCCGCTCTCATGCTGGGGGCAACTGTAAACTTCGCCGATATTGATCCGATTACCTTGTGCATTGACCCTAAGGATATCGAGCACCGCATTTCTTCCCGAACTAAAGTCATTATGGTGGTGCATTATGCAGGCCACCCCTGCGATATGGATGCTATATCTGCTATAGCAAAAAGACACGGTGTACGGATTATCGAAGATGCCTCCCATGCCCAAGGTAGTTACTACAAGGGAAAACTGTGTGGTTCCATCGGGGACATTGGAGTGATGAGCCTGATGGCAGGCAAGAGTTTTGCCATAGGGGAAGGGGGCATGATCGTCACCAACGATCGGAATCTATATGAACGGTGTGTCGCTTTCGGGCACTATGAGCGTACGGGAATCCCCTCCCGTTGGAATCCACCGGATAATCAAATTACCGATCCTACACTCTCCGCTTTTCGAGGGATTCCCCTGGGAGCTGCAAAACATAGAATGAACCAAACCTGCAGTGCCATGGGACGGGTACAGTTGAAGTATTACATGGAACGAATCCAGGAGATTCAAAAAGCGATAAACTATTTTTGGGACAACCTTTCCGACCTAAAGGGTATCTATCCCCATCGGATCGATCCAGCCATCGGTACCATGGGAGGATGGTATTTCCCCCATGGGCTGTTTCATTCGGAAGAAATGGGCGGGGTGAGTTGTGAAGAGTTCTGTGCTGCTGTAAGGGAAGAAGGTGATAACTCTTGCTGGCCGGGGGCAAATAAACCTCTACATGTACATCCGTTTTTTCATGAGGCAGATATTTTCCACCTAGGGAAACCGACAGCTATCGCCTTTGGCCAGAGAGATGTGCGACAGGGATGGGGAACTCTTCCAGTATCTGAAAAAATCGATGAAATTTGTTTTTCTATCCCCTGGTTCAAGCATTGTTGGAAGAATGAGATAGACCTCTACATAGAAGCCTACCGGTGTGCATACAAAAAGCTAACTTAACCCTTCAACCCCGTCAGGGTCATTCCTTCAATGATGCTTCTCCGCAGAATAAGGAAAACCACGATAATGGGGATAATACTGATTGTACTGCCCGCAAGCACCCCGCCATATTCGATGGTGAACCGTTGTTGAAACATGGCGAGACCTACTTCCATTGTATACATTTCGCGGCTTGTGGCTAGAATCAGAGGCCAAATGAATGCCATCCAAGCTTGCATAAAGGCCAAAATGCCGAGGGCGCCAATAGCTGAGGCCGATAAAGGAATGACAACTATTCTGAACAGCATCCATTCGGAACATCCATCGATACGCCCAGCATCGAGGAGTTCGTCGGGAATCACAGAAGAAATATTCTGCCGCATGAGAAAGATTCCAAAGCTCATCACGGCATAAGGAAGAATGATCCCCTGATAAGTGTTGATCATTCGGAGATCCTTGACGATGATGTACAGGGGTATGAGGTACGTTTCAAAAGGCACCATCGCTGTGGCCAATATGATGATAAACAAAAAATTTTTACCGGGGAATTTGTATTTACTGAATACGAAACCCGAGAGAGTACTGGTGAATAAGATGAATAAAGTTGATACAGCAGAAACGAATAAGCTATTGAAAAAAAACCGGACAAAAGGAGCCTTCTCCGCTAATGTAAGATAATTGTCCAGTGTCCAGTTTTTTGGCAAAAAAGTAGGCGGCCAGGCGATTATTTCCGGTGGCGGTTTGAAAGAACTTCCCACCATATAAAAAAAAGGTAATACCATAGTGATAGTACCCGCCATTAGAAATAAGTGGGACAGAATTCTCGTGATTTTATTTTTTCTATCTATAACTTCGGCCATTTCAACTCTCGGATTTTACGATTTTGAATTGCACTAGAGTCAGTAACAGTATGATACTGAAAAGGATTACGGCCTCCGCCGATGCGTATCCCATGCGAGAATATCGGAAAGCGTTTTCCCAGATATCATACACTAATACTCTTACAGTATTACCGGGGGCCCCTTGTAATCCAGTGGTCATCACATACACCTGCGTAAACACGTTGTATGAGTTGATTGTGGTAACTACAGTGATGAACAAAAGTATAGGTTTTAATAGGGGAAGGGTAATATAGCGAAATAGATTCGCTCCAATGGCACCGTCTATAAGGGCTGCTTCATAGTACATGGAAGGGATATTACGCAGACCGACGAGAAAGATCATCATATTGTAACCAACCACCTTCCATACACTCAAAATTACGATGGCCCAGAGGGCGATATTTGGATAAACCAGCCATCCGATTGGTTTTACTCCAAACCAGGATAGCATGTAATTGATCAATCCATAGGAAGGGTCGTAGATCCATTTCCAAATAATAGCTACTGGCACCATGGGAGTAATGACAGGTAAGAAATAGATGGTTTCATACAAAGGGGAAAGAGTAGTTTTCCGTTTCATCAGTAAAGATAGTAACAATCCTAGTACCACACTTAAACAGACAGTTGAGAAAGCGAAAAGGGTGGTATTGACCAATGCTTGGTGAAAAAGGTCATCGGTGATCAGGTTCTTGTAGTTTTCAAAACCGATAAAATTGCTCTTGAGACTTATTAAACTAGCATCCGTTAGAGACAAAATAAATGTTCGGGCAATGGGGATAATCCGAATGATCGTAAAGATACCAAAGACAGGAAGAAGGGATAGATAACAGAAGGTCCTTCGTTTTCGCTCTAGGCTCCATTTGGATACTCCCTGTCTCATACCCTTTCCTGTCATTTTATGATGCTTATCACTCGGCCAGCTTACCAGCTCGCTTCAAAATTGCGTTAGTTTCCGCTGCAGCGTCCGCAAGTACTTTCCGAATACCATCCGGGTTGTCGACCAAGGATGAATCTAAAAAGGCTTTGACCATTCGTTCCGCAAACTTGGTTAAGATTTCATCGTATTCTGGTAAGGTAGGATACGTAAATATTTTGTAGTCTGGATGGCTAAATAGAAAAGCTTTGTAGCGCGGTTCCTTATCCAGACTGGCTTTAAGGTCTGCATCCATTCTCTGGGGAAGCCAGCCAGTGGTGTCCAATAAGTATCTAAGGTTCTCATCGCTGTTTAGAAAAAGTATAAAATCCCAGGCGGTGTCTGGATTCTTGCAACTGCGAGAGACATAAAGATTCACTCCAGTAGATAGATCCCCCCATCGGGTCCCTCTAGGCATGGGTGCTGTATCGTAGTTTAGGGCAGGGGCTTTTTTCTTCGTATCGCCGATTACCCAGGACTCACGGGCAAACATGGCAGTTTGCTGTAGTTGGAAGGCTTCCGCATCGTGTTTGATCTTATGGTCATCTGTTTTAAACTTCCACACCATATCGATATACATTTTCAACGTGTTGAATCCCGCTTCGTTGTTATACCCTGCTTTCCACTTGCCGTTTGGAGCCTGCTCGATGATGGAACCTCCGAAGGGGTACAGATACATCCAGAACTTTTCACCCACCCCTGAGCCACCTCCGGAGAGTCGTAAGCTCAAGCCGCTTCGGATCAGGTTTCCTTGAGCGTCTCGTTTGGCTAGTTTTTGTGCGTAGGAAATCAGCTCATCCATAGTTTTAGGAGCACCGGGCAGTCCCGCTTCTTTAAACATATCTGTGTTCCAAAAAATTGCATGGCGTCCCTGAAAGTAGTTCAATCCGTAATATTTTCCATCCTCACCTTTGTTGGCTTCAACAAGGGCTTCGGGGAATCTGCCAGCTTTTGTCATATATTCTACGATTTTGGGAGGGGCGGGAGGAAGCAGTCCCGCAGCGATGAATTTTTGTACAGGGTAGGGTGATGCTTCGATGATGTCCGATGCTTGATCTGCGGGGATAGTAGCAGAAAGCTTCTGTTCGAACTCCCTTAACGGATGGGTTAGAATTTTTATGGTTACGTTTGGATGCAGCTTAGTGTAATCGGCCGCTACTTTTTCGTATACAGGCTGGATCTCTGGCCAGCCGCCCCATAAGCTGAGGGTGATAGGTTGTGCGGCTTGAGATTTTTCTGTTTTTCCCCCCGCACTTATTGTACATACCACTAGTACAATAACCGATAGAACAAGAAACGCCTTTTTCATGTTACACCTCCTCAAATTACTAACTTTCCTAGATATTAAAACAATAATCATTGGTTATCAAGATTTTCCTCGCAATAAACCCAAGATCCTTTTCTTCAATGCTTCCTCCGTGTTCGGGTAAAAGGGTGCAGGTGCACCGTAGTATTTATATGCATCGGTTGCCTCGTACCCACCTTCTTCTATAGAAGAAAGGGTGGGGATGTATCCTACGCTTCCATTAAAATAGCAGGTCACACAGGTAAAGGGAAAAGGGCTCAGTTCCTTGATTTCGAGGCCGGTGGAGCAAAACAGTTCTCCAGGGACGAACACAAAAACGATATCTTTACCCAAATATAAACAAACCAGTTCTCTCTGCTCCTGATCAGGTAGTTTTTGAGAGGGATCCAACAGTGCCGTGCGAATCGTCTTGGCCCAATCCATAAAAACACTGTTTTGTTTTTGGGGATCGATGTGGGCCTTCTTTTCCTTTTTGTCGGGTACAGCGTTGGTGTTTCGTTCCAGTTTTTCTATTTCGTTCTGAATGGTTTCCAGGGTGGGTAGGGGGTGATACTTAAAAGAGAAAGGAGTTGCCTTCAATCGAAGGCGAGGGGCGAATACCGGTAAAGGGGTATCAAAATATACCTTCTCCATAGCTCTTGCGATGGTATTCCCTAGGTACTCAATATCTTCTTCTGTTCCTTCCTTGAAATTTCCGTCGGTATCGAATACGGCGGGTTTTACATCCCCGCAGGCCCCCTGCAAGAATAAGCAGGTCGGTGCCGGAGCACCCCGAGGATTCACGGATTCCAAAAACGAGCGTACGTGCTTCAGCGCGCGCCCCGGGTAATCGGCTGAAATCAAGTAACTGAACACGCTCAACGTCGTGGGGTGCATCGCAAAGTGCAGAATACAAGCCTCAATACCTTTATCGGTTCGAAAAAATACTGTGGTCAGATCGGGATCGATGGGGCCTTCGGGATTGGGCGCCATTACGATCTTGCCGTCGATTTTTTTTCTTCGATTACAAGCGATCTTCAAGTAGGTGCGTTGAACACTGACTTCACAGGGACTGGCGTTCTCTTGAATCCCTTCCACTGCAGAACAAAGCTTTTCCGTCAGTATCTTTAGGTAGTTTCTATCGGAGGGTTTGCCCGCGAAAGGCAGGGTGGGAGGGCCTGTGTGCGTATGGGTGGCTGTCAGGATAATTCGGGAGGCAGATATTCCTGTGGTTTGGGAGAGGGCATGTACGATGGAATCCGATTCCTCTTTCCCGAATTCCAGTAGATCGCAATTCACTAGGAGAACTTCTTCCTGGGATTCGGAATCCCTCATATATAGGACTCTGCCATACAGGGGATCCAGTACCCCGGTAGCAGGCTTGTCCCGATTTATATGACCTACAAAGTGGCTGCCGATGGAGGGAGTGATGTCGATGGAAGCTGTGGCTATACTCAAGGAATTCGTGTGTTTCACTATTTCTTAGGAATGCTGAAGTAGGAGGAATCGAACCGCTCCCCTCCCAGCCATAGATCGATTTTCATACCCTCCTGAGTTCGAGACACATCCGCGTGCTTCACCTGCCAACCCACCAGGTTGAGCCTGGAGTTTCCCATTAAATCTTGACCAGCCATGATGCCGTAGTACTCGGCAAGTTCAGGGCGCTTTGGAGCGTTTAAGGCAAGGCGGATTTTCTCTAACTCTTCTTCGCTCCGGGGCACGTTATCCAGAATCGCCAAGTGGAGTCCATCTTCTTCCCGGTGGAGGGATATCACCATCCGGGTAGGATTACTATCCAGAATAAACTTAGCCATCTCGCCAATGAGATGAAGGATGTATTCTTTCATTATGGTCCTTCCCTCTTTTCTTTAGTTGTTTTGAGCCATTCCAAGATAGCTACAAAGAGCGTTGCGGTTAATCCGCCGGAAAAACCGTTGTTGTATAGGTCTAACCCCCCATGCCAAGCAGCGGTACGCTCTACCACTACGAGGTGCACGAAACCGGCGGCCACTCCAACGAGCACGCCAAACTGCCCAGCTAGCGGAGCGAGGGTGGTTCCGAATAACGCGGCAAGGATAGGCCCGGGAGCAGCCAAACTCTTCCCGAAGACGAAACAACTCAACACCACCCCCATTACAACAGGCCAGCAGTTCTTTACATGTTTCCCGAAAGCTCCGAACCCCATCAAGGTAAAAAGTCCTCCCACGACCGGCCCGTTGAAATCTCCCTGGACGATGAACACGTACGCACTACCCAGTAGACCTAAAAGTCCCATGTTTACCAGAGTCCCTTCAGCGGAAACTTGATCTACAAAATCGCTGGGAAGACGACCAGGGATTTTTTGAATAGCCAGGAAGTCGGTAAAGGCTTTCTTTTTCCCCAGCAGGATGCCACTAACCATGCATACAATCGAAATGATTGGGATGAGGGCTGTGAGGGTGAGCGAGGGGTCGCGATTCCAGATTACCTGAATATCGATCTTCATTTTCGCGGCTGCCAGAATCGATGCGGCGAATAAACCAAAAAAACCGCAGGAAAACCCGATGTTGTACAGGTTGTATCCCTGGTGTAGGTGCAGCATCGAGATCGCAATGGAAGGGAGAAAGAAGCCTGTAACTGTTCCTCCCAGGATTCCCACAAGTACGGCGTATATGCCGTTCAACCCGGATTGAAACACCAGATACGTAACTATCGGCCCCATGGCTGTACCGAATAGCGCGATCAGGAGGTAGGCGGCAAAAGGCTTCCCAGCTACTTTTGCGGAAAGGTACACCCCAAAGATAATGGGAACTACGTTCAAAAGGGTTTTCCCGAAAAGAGAAAACCCCATGATAGTTAGAAACGCTGCGATTGTCGGACCTGCGAGTCGAACTTTGGTAAGTCTCACCAGGATAAGGGATAGGGCGGAAACCAGGCCGCTGTTAACCAAGGTGGCTCCTACGCCTTCCAGAGCGGTAAAATCGTGGATCAGGCGTGCAGGACGCGCCTGTAATGCGACAAGCCCCTTTAGTGTAGCCTCGAATCCCTGCTCGATGAATCCCGCCAGGATCAGGAGCAGGACGATTCCCCCCATGAGGGCGTAAAGGAACAGTTCGTTTTTAGCCAAAGAAAACCCTCCTCAAGGTATCATACAGGGTATTTTCTTGTTTTTGCAATGATTTTTTATACCCTGCGCGCAACGTGCTGGCAGAGGAAAAACGCCCTATCAAGCCCAGATAATAGTTGACAAATATAATAATAATTATGATCTTATATTTATGTAATCAATTTCAATATAAGGAGAAACAAGGATGAAGAAGTCAAAAATTTGCGGATGGGTCCTCCTCGGTTTGATGACGATCGCTTCGCTTGTGTATGCGCAGGCTCCCGGCGGTCCGGCGCCGGATCCCATGGCTCCGGGACGCCGAAACGTGTCTTTTCCTGCCGCAGACGGAACTACCTTGAGTGGTTACCTGGCAGTTCCGGAAGGGAGTGGACCATTCCCTGGGGTGGTGATGATCCATGAATGGTGGGGGTTGAACGAAGACACGACGATCCTTGCTGATGCCCTATCCAAGGAGGGATTTGTGGTACTTGCGGCAGACGCTTTCCGTGGAAGGGTAGCGAGAGAAGCGGCAGAAGCCCGCAAGCAAACTACCGAAACACCACCCGCTCAAATCGCCGCAGACCTCGATGCGGCCTTCCGTTTCTTGGCCGCACACCCAAAGGTGAGGAAAGACAAGATTGCTTCGTTAGGCTTCTGTTTCGGAGGTACACAGTCGATGCGGATGGGAGCTCGGAATCCTGGGCTTGCGGCGGTTGTGATCTTCTACGGAGGGGGGCCATTTCAAACCGCAGCAGATCTAGGAAACATGGACAAGGCCGGTCCGGTACTGGGAATCTACGGTGAAAAGGACCAGGGGATTCCTGTGGAACAGGTGAGGAAGTTCGAGTCGGCCTTGAAGGAGCGCGGAATCCGTCATACGATTACGATCTATCCCGATGTGGGGCATGCTTTCGTGAAGAGCACCACTTACAACAAGGGAGGAGCCCCCGAGCAGGCCTGGAAGCAGGCCGTGGCGTTTTTAAAGGAGAATCTGCGGTAACAGGTTCTGAAAGAAGGGGGGCATTTCTTACAAACTCACAATTCTCTTAGGACTCGCTGGAAGGATACACGCCCTCGAGGGTAATCCCCTTTTCCTTGCCTAAGTGGCTCCACTTTATCCAGAGCTTGTCATATTCCTCCTCGGAAACCCCGGGGGGAAGGATTAACCCTACCGTGGCTCCGGCTGGAATGGGGAAATTCTCGAAAGGGTCTTCTATCTCTGCAGCGGAATATGGTTCACCAGATGGAGGGTTGGGGAGAGTGATTGTCGTTAGCGGTGGTAAGGGAACAAAGTCTGCCATCCGAAGGGTAGTGATTCGGAAGGGACTATGGGGGCCCTGTGCCGGGTACTCGAACAGGTACACAGGATAGGGGTACTCGCAGAAGGCAGCCCCCGTGACGTACCATGTACCCTCTACCTGTAAGGGAGGGTAGCCAGGATGGTAATGCCCGCTGATGGAGAGAGTCACGCCATGTGAACGGTTCCACCGTAGGATATCTGCGGCATTGCGGTACGTGTGGGGATAGAAGTCGTTCAGGTTCGGGGCTACCACGTAGTGCTGGACATGGACTGTATCCCCCAGACCTGGGGCAAGCTCCGGATAGCGGGACAGGTCCCGGTAGGGGTAGTGATCGAGTTGTTCTTCATCGAAGGGGAAGGTCTGAAACATGAGGGTATCGGTGCTGGAAGGGAATGGGCGAGTTCCTCCATCTCCGCGAGAGGTGGAGGGGATAACAAGATCCATCGTGCCAAATGTACTGTCCCTGAGGGCACACTCAAGAGGAGGCAGGGGGAACACATGCTGGAAGGTGTCTTTGTCGTCATGGTTCCCCCAGAACGCGAGGTAGGGGATTCCGTTATCCTCTAAACACCGATATATCCACAGGTAGTCCTCGGTTGCAAGGGAGAGTATATCAGGATCCCTCCGCTCGATAGCGTAGAAGGGAACGTCCACCAGGTCTCCTGTAATAAGCAGAAGGTCTACTCTCCATTCTTTTTTTAAGATCTCCAGGGCACGGGAGAACAAGGGACGGATGTTCCGGCTTCGTCGTACAGGGAACCGGGAGGAATTGGGCAAAGCGTACCGGGCATGCAGGTCCGTGATCTGGGCAATCCGCATATACAGAGTCCTTCCACTACGCCTTTAACCCGGTAGTCATGAAGCTCTCCACGAAGGCTTTCTGGAAGATGAGGAACAATACTACAAGGGGTGCAGCTACTAGAAGGGTAGCGGCCATTAAATCGTTCCAGGCGGCGGCACTTTCGGAGGATTCGGCGAACATGGCCAATCCCACTGTCAGTACCCTGGATTTTACCGTGTCGGTCACGATCAGAGGCCAGAAGAACTCGTTCCAGTGGAAGTTGATGCTCACCAGCGCGAAGGCAGTGTAGCTGGGTTTCACAAGGGGGATGGCAATCTTGAACAGGTAGTATTCGATGCTGGCCCCATCCATCACGGCCGCTTCTTCCATTTCGGCAGGGATGGATCGGAAGGCTTGCCGAAGGAGGAACACTCCCATGGCGCTAGCCACATAGGGAAGAGAAATGGCGGTTACGGTATCCAGCAGTTTCAAGTTCTTGATGATGATGTAGTTCGGGACTACGAGAGTTTGAGGTGCAATCATCAGTTGCAGCAGCAACAGGGTGAACAGGAGATCCTTCAAGAGGAATCGGAAACGGGCGAAGGCGTAGGCAGCGAAAGTGATGGTAAAGAACTGTACCGCCAGGAGGCCAAATACGAACTTCACCGTATTGAGGAAATATTTATCGAAAGGGATAATGGAAAGAACTTCCCGGAAGCTATCCAGTCGAAAAGTCTCGGGGAATAGGGATATATCGCGAAAAATCTCGCTCTGGGTCTTGAAAGCCGATGTGACCATCCAGAGAAAGGGAAACAAAATAAGGGCTGCGCAGAGAATCAATACCCCATGGTACAGGATGTTCTGGAAGGATTTGCGAGGGGCTATCCATCTCATTTCGTTTCTCCTGACTCGTAGTAAACTCGCGGCTCAACGACCTTAAAGAAAAAGAGGGTTAGCAAGAGCAACAGGGTGACGAGGAATACCGTAAGGGTGGAGGCATACTGGATGTTCCAGAAAGAGAAAGCATTCTGATAGATGTAGTACACAATCAGGTTAGTAGCATTTCCGGGGCCTCCCCGGGTCATGAGGTATACTTGATCGACCGCTTGGAAAGAGTTGATTACCGATATGATCAAAATGAAAAAACTCGTGGAGGAGATCATCGGAAGCACAATGCTGCGAAATTTTTGGAAAGGGCCGGCACCGTCTAAATAGGCCGATTCCAGCAGGCTTTTGGGGATGGATTGAAGGGCAGTGAGGAAGATCATCATATAGTACCCCACGTTTTTCCATATCCCCACGATAACGATACTGATCATCGCATAGTGGGGATCGCCGACCCATTCGATGCTTTTCCCTCCCAGCAGCATGATGAATCGATTTATAACCCCATAGGTGGGTAGGAAGAGGTACAGCCAGATCATGGAGGCGGCTGCCATAGGGATCACCGTAGGGTAGAAGTAGGCGGTCCGGTAAAAGGCAGAGCCGGCGATTTTCCGATTCAGCAGTAACGCCAATCCCAGGGCAAAAAGCATCGTAAGAGGCACCGTGAGGATGGAGTACAGGAAGTTGTTCCACAACACGGTATGGAATATAGGATCCAGGGCCAACCGCTCGTAGTTTTTCAGCCCTACGAACGAAACAAGGTTCCCCCGCCGTTCGCCAAAACTGTCGATAAAGGATGAAAAGTATGGAAAGTAGGTGAAGAAGAACAGGAAAAAAAACGTAGGAAGCAAGTACAGAAAGATTCGAAGTCTATTCTTTGAGCGTTTACACATACCTTTCCTTTACAGGCTCCCGCCCTTCCTCTAAGAAAGGGCGGGAAGTTTAGAAAACATTACTTTTTCGAATACGGTTCCAGAATCTTGTCTACTTCTTTCTGGAGAGATACCAATCCCTGGTCGAGAGGCACTTTCTGCAGCAGGACATCGGCAATGAAGGTTTTCAGGGTCTGGCGAATCTGACTATTGCTGTAGAAAGCCATCTCTTTCTCGGCGAATTGCAATTGCTCGGAAATAGCTTTGTAGTGGGGGTACTTCGCCATGTAATCCTTCATCCTTTGAGTGTTGTAGGCGGCTTTCTGAGCAGGAATGTAACCAGTGCCTTCTGTCCATCGAGCACACACCTCGGGGCTGGCCATCCATTTGGTGAAAGTCCAGGCAGCATTTTTTTCAGCCGGTTTAAGACCTTTGAAGATGTAGAGATTGCCTCCTCCAGTGGGGAACGCGTTACGAACATTCCCAGGCATCGTAGTGACCCCGAAGGGAAACTTTGCCGACTGAGAAACAAAGGTGAAGCTTCCGGAAGAATTGATCATCATGGAGGCTGTTTCTGCAACGAAATCCTGCGAAGCCGGTCCGTAGAATCTCTGTGCTGGCATCACCTTCTTTTCGTTTACCAGGGTGTTCCAATACGAGAAAGCTTTCTTTGCCTCGGGAGTGTTGAAGAAAGCCTTGGTCCCCTCTTCATTGGCATAGGTTCCCCCCGCCTGGAGAATGAGGCCCTGAATTGTCCAGGTATCCTCGGTGATGTCCTCGTATCCCCACCGGACGGTTTCTCCTTTTTCGTTTCGTTTTACCAATTTTTCGGCAAATGCGACCACCTCGTCCCAGGTTCGTGGTGGTTTTTCAGGATCGAGCCCCACTTCGGCGAAGTGCTTCTTGTTCCAGTACAAGGCAGGGATGCTTCTCTGGAAGGGAACGCTCCAGACTTTGCCTTTATAGATGGAGTTCTTCATAAAGCCAGGGAAGAACCCGTCGGTAAACCCTTTGTCCGAGCCAACCATGAACTGATCGATATCTTCGATGAGGTCCTGATCCAGGAACTCCAGTAGGGAAATCGATGTAGCGACGATCACTGCGGGCGGGTTACCACCTTTCGCTGCGGTAATAGCTTTCTGAACGGTTTGGTCATAGTTCCCGCTGTAGACGGCTTCCACCTTAATGTCTGGGTGTGCCTTGTTGAACTCGTCTACGATCTCGCTCATCAACTTCGCCTGAGGCCCAGCCACTTGCACGGGGAAGAAGAACTTCAGATCCACCGGCCCCTTCGGTTTTTCCTGGGCGCCGCCTGCATACAGGGATGAGGCAGCAAGCAAGGCGATCAGAATGAATCCTACCAAATGTACGTATCTTTTCATCGTGTGTATCCTCCTATCGAATCGATCATACAGAGGGCCTGGTAAACCGTCAAACCTAAATCCATACGTTTAGTGTACCTACTTTGCGGTACAAGTGTACTTCATGTATACTTCGTTCGTGTGGGTTCGATGGATTCAGTCGTTTCTGCCCTTTGGGATAGAAGCCACCTCGCTGGGCCTCTTCTTACTGAAAAAACCTTGGGATACGCTGGATCCTTCCTTTTTGAGACAAGGGCTTGTCCTGTATGGGATTGTTCTGACCTGTCAGGTACTGCTGTTCGTGTTTCGCGGGACCAGGGAACGGTTCGTCTCTCTTGTCGTGTTCTTCAGCGCTTCCTTCGTGATCGGGTATCCAATGGGTCAGGATGTCTCCATTGAAACGTTACTGTACGCAGCGGGATTGTTCAATCTGGGGGCGTACCTCCCGTATGGAACGGGTGTTGGTATGGGAGTTCTCATGGTGAGCGTAAGTGTGTATCTCCAGCAGGATGCCTTTGTATGGAGAAAGCCGATCGGGGGCCCAGAGTTGGATGGAATCCTCTTCATGGGTGGGGTGGAAGTAGTATTTCTTTTCCTCGCTATCGGATTACGAGAAGCAGTAAACACCATTGAATTGGGACAAAAGCAGTTAGACCAACTTACCTCTACGGTACATAACCTGACCAGGGCAAACGTGAGTTTTCAGGAATATGCGGATTCCATTGTGGAAACCTCCCTTTTACAGGAACGAAAGCGGATTTCCCGGGAGCTTCATGATACTATTGGCTACTCCCTGACAAATATTCGTATGCTTATGGAGGAAGCTATAGGCCAGTACGATGGGAGTTCTGAAGATTTCCTTCAGCTGTTGACGTACGCCCGGGATCAAGCCAAAACAGCCATGGAAGAAGCCCGTGCGGCCTTCAAAGCTCTGCGATCGATGGAAGTGGAACAGGCTCCTTTGGATCTCCGTTCGATTCTGCGGTTAGCGAAGGCCTTTTCGGAAGCGACCCATCTAAAGGTAACCGTAGATTTTTCCAATACCCGGCAAACGTATGGGAACGAGATAGACCGTTTCCTTTATCGATTTGTACAGGAAGGGATGACCAACGCGTTACGACATGGACAAGCTACCCACCTGGAGATTTATCTCCACGAAGACGGTGAAGGCTTGAAGGTATCTCTAATAGATAATGGAAGAGGCGGTAAAGTTTCCCAGGAAGGAATCGGGCTTTTGGGAATGCGGGAGCGGGTCCGTGAGTTAGGGGGTGAACTTCACATAGGGGGAGGCAGTCATGGTTTTTCCCTCTATGCAAGTCTACCTTTAGAGGGAGGGTCAAATGGTAGGCAAAAAAATCAGGGTTCTTTTGGCGGATGATCAGAAGCTGTTCGTCGACAGTCTAGGAAGGGTACTTGGTTCGAGAGCCAAAGACCTAGAGGTATGCGGAATCGCCTATGATGGAAAAGAAGCGGTAGAGTTATGCGATACCGTCAAGCCAGACATTATACTGATGGATATCCGGATGCCGGTGTTAGATGGAGTAGAGGCTACCCGTCAGATCCTGCAAAAGCATCCAGATGTTCGGGTAATGGTTCTCACCACCTTCGATGACGACGAGTATATTCGGGAAGCCCTGGGTGCGGGCGCGTACGGGTATCTTTTGAAAAACGCATCACCCGAAGAAGTCATTGCCTCGATACGGGCAGTGATCCACGGGGCAGTGCAAGTCTCCTCGGAAGTTGCCAGGAAACTGGTCCAGCAGATGTACGCATCGGTGGAAGCTCATTTGCCCGAGTGGTTCTATGCACTTTCGCCAAAGGAAAGGGAGATTGTCGTACTGCTTTCCAAAGGGTTTGCCGCTAAAGACATTGCGGATAAGGTCTGTCTGGCAGAACAGACGGTAAGGAACTATATTAGTAGTATCTATCGAAAATTGGGAGTTCGGACACGTACCGAGATCATTCGCCTGGTACTGAATGCCCGGATTCCTACGTGAGCCAAGGGGGTTTGGTATGGTGCCGTCCATCTGTATCGAAATGATCTACCCTGAACTGTGTTTCGAAGATCGAATCCGAGCCGTCGCGAAACATGGGTTTCAGCACATCGAGTTCTGGTCTTGGAAAGACAAGGACCCTGAGTCCTTTTCCCGAGTGCTTCGGGAAACCAGAGTGCGGGTTTCAAACTTTAGCGGCCAGCGGAAAGGAGACCTGATCCGGGAGGATCAGCATCCGTTGGTGGAGGAAGATCTTCGGGATGCCTTACGGTACCAGCGGTACTATGCCAGTCCTACCCTCATGGTATTGGCCCAGGAGCTAGGAGAAGGGGGGCGGGTGGTCCGGCCTGTGAAAGGAGAGGCGGGAGAGAGGGAAATACAGACCCTGGTGAAAGGGATCAAGCGACTCCTTGGGGTAATAGAAAAAGAAAGTCCCAAAAACACTACTCTCGTGTTCGAGCCCCTCAATACCCGCCTCGACCATCCGGGGTATGCGGTACACTCGTTGGAAACCGCCGAGCGAATCTACGAGGAGGTAGAACATCCCAACTTTGGAATTCTACTCGATCTCTACCATCAGGGCATGTCAGGGGACGACCTCTACCGCATCATTCGCCGGTATGCACCCATTGTGAGGTACGTGCATGTGGCCGATATGCCGGGACGGACCGAACCTACGGGAGATGGAGGGTCCCCTAATGTCGAGGCCGCTGGACCTGCCACCCGTCCCTCGAGTGTACCGGGAGTATCAACTCAAGGGGAGCAGAGCGGCCTGGGAGAATCCCCGGCGAAGATCGACTGGGTTAAGGTACTTCGCACGCTATCGGAGGCGGGGTACCGGGGATTCGTGGGGTTTGAGTTCAAACCGAGAGGTTCCAGCGATGAAGCCCTGCAACGGATAGCGGATCTATGGCGCAGGGTAGTCTAGCACATGCACCCGAACCGCTCCACCGCGAAGAGTCCGTCCTGGTTCGCCCGGAGGTACACGATTTTCGTGAGATGGGATTTCTCTTCCCGGAGGATCTTTTTGAGTACTCGTTTCAAGACCCTGTCCTTCGTTCCTTCCAGCATGGCCTCGTACAGAAGAATGGAACTCCGTTCCGCCCGTAGGGCGATTCGATACACGTCATCGATCGTTTTAGGGCCCTCGGAGTTGGGTACCGCCTGCCGGGCCATTTCGAACAGCCCGCTCCGTAGCACCGCGTCGAGGTAGTCATCCACCTGCGGGTTCACAAAGACCTCCCCTACTCCCTTTTTCTGCACTTTGTCTTTCAGTTTTTGGAAGGTTTCCACGTGCTTTTTTTCTTCTTTAGCTAAATCGGAGAGATACGCCTTCATTCCCTTGTTGTCTGTTTTGGCAGCCGCTGCCGTATAGAAGGCTTCTCCATCGATTTCTGCCTGAATGGCGAAATCCATGACGCTTTTGGCAGTTTGCTCCATAGTCTTCCTCCCTTTTTTTAAAATGTCGAACTTTATACTAATTTTGTCAAGAATTAACGGAGGGCTATGTTCTATGCCGAAGGGCTACCCTATTGCTCCTTTGAACATGGCCGCGTATCTTATCCTCATGCGCACGAAACGTGAAATCGTGGAAAATTGGCTGCCACGTTACACGGGTACTCCCCTGTCGGAGTTCGCTCCCTATGTGCTACTCACCAATTTCGATAGTTACCTGCGAAGTTTCGCTTCTGCCTATGGAGCCCCCATCCGGGGGGAGGATAAACCGATGCCTACTGTTACGGCGAATGGGATCACCCTCATCAACTTCGGGATGGGCTCGGCCAATGCGGCGACGGTAATGGACTTGCTGTCCGCGATAGAACCGAAGGCAGTGCTGTTTCTGGGGAAATGCGGGGGGTTGAAGAAACGAACCAAACTGGGCGATCTGATTCTCCCCATCGCCGCTATCCGAGGGGAAGGAACATCGAACGATTATTTTCCACAGGAGGTGCCCGCTCTCCCGGCTTTCAGTCTGCAAAAGGCCGTGTCGGCTACCATCTATACGTACCAGCATGACTACTGGACAGGCACTGTGTATACCACCAACAGGCGAGTATGGGAGCACGATGAGACGTTCAAACAGTACCTCGAGCAGATCCGGGCGATTGCCGTGGACATGGAAACAGCCACTCTGTTTATCGTGGGATTCTACAACAAGATTCCTACAGGAGCCCTTCTTTTAGTGTCCGATCAACCGATGATCCCCGAGGGAATCAAGACGGCCGAATCCGATCAACGAGTGACCCAGCAGTTCGCGGATCTCCATCTCAAGATAGGAGTAGATTCTTTGAGAGAAATCATGAACGAGGGAGTGTCGGTGCGGCATTTGAGGTTCTAGATCCAACCGACAGGCAAGGCCAGGGTAGTACGATCTAGAGGAAAGGGTTCTTGTACCAGGCAAAGGATCGCGCCGCGGGAGACAGGTACTTTCAGTTTTTCCAACACAGAGAGGGGACGTGCCCAATCTTTTCGCACCGTAGCGGCAAGCTTAATCTCTATAGGATGAACCGCCCCATCGACTTCGAAGAGGAGGTCTATCTCTTTTCCCTCTTTATCCCGGTAATAGTACAAGGGTGGTTCCTTCAAAGAGTACCACCAAGATTTTAGAATTTCGCTCACGCACCAGGTTTCAAAGATCGCCCCTCGTAAGGGACCCGAGGATAGGGTTTCGGGAGTCGAATACCCCGCTAACCACGCGCTTAATCCTGTGTCCAGAAAATAGAGCTTCGGGCTTTTGATGAGCCTGGACGTCTTGTTGGACGTCCAGGGTTGCAAGAGGTACACGAGGGAAGTCGCTACCAGTATTGAAAGCCACTGTTTGACCGTGGGCACACTCAGCGCGCAGTCCCTGGCAATGTCGGAGAGATTCAGGATGCTCCCCGTACGAGACGCGATCACCCGAAGGAATGTGAAAAAGCTTTCAAGGTTCCCCACCTGGGTAAGATCTCGAACATCCCTCTCCAGGTAAGTCTGTACGTAGGAACTATAGAAAAGTCCAATATCGGTTACCTTGCCGGACAGTACAGCCGGGTAGGAGCCCTGAAAAATACGTTGAAAAATGTCGGGTTCCCTGTATACCATTCGCTGTACAGAGGGAAAACGAATTTGCTCTAAGGACCGGGAGGGTAGGAATGGCTCCCGAATATCGATCTGTCGAAGTTCCCGTTCGGAAATTCCGTTCAACTTTACGATAGCCGCCCGACCAGCCAGGCTTTCGCTTACCCCCTGCATAAGATGGAACTGCTGGGATCCGGTGAGCCAGAACAATCCCGTTTGCTGCCTACTATCACATTCCCTCTTGATCACAGGCAGGAGTTCCGGGGCGTATTGAATCTCGTCGATGAGGACAGGAGGAGGATAGGTTTGAACAAAGAGTTCCGGATCTTCCCTGGCAAGGATCCTAGTAGGCAGGGAATCCAGGGAAACGTACCTTCGGCTTGGATGTGCGATGTGTTGAAGCAGGGTGGTTTTCCCGGTTTGTCGGGGTCCTGTCACCAGAACTACAGGGAACTGTTCTGATGCCGAAAGGATTCCCTCTTCTAGTATTCTAGGGATATAGCGCATGGTATGACTATTTTAAGCTATAGATTTAAAAAAGTCGAGAATATAAAACAAAACAGGTACGTAAAAGATTGTTGAGAAAAATCAAACACGCAGACGAGGCATTCCCATTCTACTCTGACAGCTTAATACAAATCCCTGTACTATTCCCAATATCCGTGTGGGGAATTTTTGTGAGTTAGCGAGAAAATTTGACAAGAGGTTATAGCAAGAACTAAAATTGAGGAACAAACGAGCCAGGAGGTATTTTATGAAAAAATTCTGCATCCTGTTTCTAGTTATTGTGGCAATGAACGGTTTCATTTGGTCTTCGGGAGCGAAAGAAAGCGCTCCGGCGGCCAAGACTGCGGCTCCTGTTCAGCTAAACTTTTCTACCGGATCAATGGGTGGAGGGTTCTACGCCATTGGCGGAGGCATGGCTGATTATCTTACAAAAAACGTTCCAGGAGTGCGAGTCACAGCGGTGACCTCCGGCGGAGTCAACGAGAACATCAATCGGCTGGATTCCGGTCAGGCGGAAATCGGCTTGGTAAACACCATTGATCCACCCCTAGCCTTCGAGGGCAAGGAACCGTACAAGAAAAAATTCGACAAGATGCGTGGTGCGGGAATTCTATATCTGCAGTACGGCCAGCCCTACACCCTCAAATCGACGGGAATCAAGACATATCTCGACCTGAAAGGCAAGACGGTCTGTGTAGGGTCTCCAGGCGGCTCAATGCATCAGCAGTTCTATGACTGGGTCCGTGCCCATGGACTTGACCCGGAAAAGGACTTCAAAGGGGTCTTTCTTCCCGCCCGGGAGGCCATGGAAGCCCTAAAAACGGGACAGGTGCACGCGGTCATGGAAGTCTCGACTCTTCCCACGCCGATTATTTCGGAACTGTCGCTGACCCATGATATCAGCATTATCGGTTTTGCTCCAGGGGTTAGGGAAAAGCTCGTCGCCCAGCTCCCTAAATACCTGCCGATGACCATCCCGGCGGGAACTTACAAGGGTGTGGACACTCCGGTGGATACCGTCGGATCAGGTGCCATGTGGGCGGTCCGTGTGGATTTGGACGAAACCCTGGTATACAACATGGTCAAGGCGATTTACAGCAAGGAAGGGTTGGCGTACCTCGCTAAGGTACATGCCGCTGGGGCGGGAATCAGCCTCGAAAACGCTGCCAAGTGGAGGCCGATCCCCCTGCATCCTGGAGCGGAAAGATATTTTAAGGAAGCGGGCGTTCTCAAATAGTGCACAGGTACGGCCCGGATGGGTTTTCCCAGCGGGCCGTTCATCTACCCAATTAATCTATAAAATAAAAAAGAGTCTCCGAAATGAAAAAGAAACACCCCCAGATTGATCTATCCGCCGTTTCATCGGTGAATCCTAAGACCGAACGGGAGTTCTCTGGATGGGCTAAGGAAGTAATTGATTTTGGTTTGGCGGTCTTGGCTTTTCTCGTACTCTACTGGTCAGTCCGTATCGGAACTGATGTGGTAGTCAAGCATGCCACTTTTATTTTAGTAGTTTTCATTCTGACCGCGGTCATATACCCTTTCAGCAGGAAACCGACCTGGAGAAAAATCTCCTTTTTTGCGGACATCTTCGTTATTCTAATTGTCATCGCCGGTTCGGTTTATGCTATGTACGACTACAACGCTAGGTTCATGCGACTGGGAAATCTACAACCATTGGACGTGCTGTTCGGAGCGGCGATGATCTTCGCTGCCTTGGATATCGGCCGTCGGGTCATCGGTTGGGCATTGACGGGGGTCTCTCTCCTGCTTTTAGCCTACGCGTTTCTCGGTCATATGATACCCGGACCCTTCGGCCACCGGGGGGCTGATCTTTCGGGGGTAGTAAACATAGTATACGCCGGTTTGGAGGGCTTTTACGGTCTTTCGGCGCGAATGATGATCCTCTATGTAGCCCCCTTCATCGTGTTCGGAGCCTTTTTGGAAAAAACAGGAGCCGGGGAGTTTTTTATTAAGCTTGCCTTTTCAGTTACCCGAAACACAGTCGGCGGTCCTGCAAAAGCAGCGGTCATCGGCAGTGCAATGATCGGATCGATTTCCGGTAGCGCTATCGCCAACGTATCTTCCACCGGTGTGTTTACCATACCGATGATGATCAAGGTGGGTTATAAACCCCATATAGCCGGAGCGATCGAGGCGTCCGCATCCACTGGTGGTCAGATCATGCCACCCATCATGGGGGCCATCGCGTTTCTGATGGCAGAGTTTACCCAGATACCCTATATCTACATTGCCGCTGTGGCCACAACCCCGATTCTACTTTATTTTACGGTGGTCTATCTCTTTATTCACTTTGAAGCCAAGCGACTTCATATCGGAGTCGCCCCAGGAGAACACCTTGAACCGGTGGGTAAATTGATGCGCGATGGCTGGTATTATTTTTTTGCCATAATCGTCATTGTCATCGTAATGGCTATGGGATACGCTCCGAGTCTTGCGGCCCTGGCGGGTATCATAGCACTACTTGTGAATCACCTAATTAAAGTCAAACGGGTGAACCTAAAATTATATTACCAGTGTCTGGTCCTGGGTGGGAAATATCTTCTGGGAATCGGCAGTTTAGTAGGCTGCATCGGCATTATCCTTTCTATAGTCGGTTTGACTGGAGTGGGTCTCAAGCTCTCCTGGTTTTTCGGAGCCCTCTCAGGAGGCAGTCCGTTCGTAGCCATTATCCTTACCTGCCTTATCTCCACCTTCCTCGGCATGGGGCTGGCGAGCAGCGCAGCCTATATCATCACTGCCATCGCCGTTGGCCCAGCCCTCCTGGACATGGGCTTTCCTATTCTTGTTGCCCACTTTATCATGATATGGTTTAGCATAAATTCGGAACTCACGCCTCCGGTGGGACTCGCTTCTATAGTCGCGGCAGGCATCGCCAAAGCAGACCCGTGGAAAACGATGCTTACAAGTTTTAAATTCTCGAAAGGACTCTATATACTTCCCTTCGTCTTCTTCTACCGGCAGGAAATACTTCTACAGGGTACGGCGGCGCAGTTCGCCTTTACTACCATTGCCGTTCTCGGGGGTCTAACCGCTTTGGCTGCTTCCTGGGACGGCTGCTGGAGCGTTCCTCTGAAAGCATGGGAGCGCTGGATTTTGCTAGGTGCAGCGGCTGCCCTACTTTTGCCGGGTCGCCTTTTAAATCTTACGGGGTTCCTGGTTGCTGTGGTCGTCTTTATCCTACAGAAGAAACGTGATACCCAAGGAAGAGTGAAGGTAAAGACTTCCGGCTTAAAACAAGGGATTCTTGAAAAACCTTAAAACCTATCCCTACCTCACGGATTTGACACGCCGCATTTAATAGCAAATAGGCACTTCAGTAAACTGAAAGCGCTTCCAATCACAGGCATTCTCTTTTCACCCCTCCACCCATAGGGGGATATCCGTTCTATTCGCACTGATCCGTCGCTTTAAGACATGGTTAATTGGATCGGTAAGCCCGATCTTGTTGCATAGAGCCCTCACGATTTCCTGGTAATTTAGCCGTTGTGATGGGTGTTGTTCCGCACTCCCTCACCCGCGGGATACAAGTCGGATCTATGCTTATGGCACCAATATAGAATAGCTTTTAAGTCATGAGTTTGATTTCAAAAGTGCCTTCATGTAAGTACTGTAATGGGGAAGAGCGACCTCTGGCTCTTCGATTTCGGGGTGCCACCCTTTTTCCCACTCAAAGGTGAGCCATCCGTTATATCCGTTCTGGTGCAATAACCGAATGGCTGCGGCAATAGGCAACGTACCTTTTCCCGGAAGCTTTAGATCGAACCCTTGCGGGGAGTATCGGGAAGAATCCTTCACATGCACGTCCTGTACCCATTGGCCAATGTGATCCCACGTAGCCTCGAGGGGCTCTCCGAACCGGCAGGAATGGAGGAAATCCCACACCACGGCGATGTTCGGGTGGGATACTGCCTCGATGAGGTGGCGTGCCTTTGCCCCGGTGGAAAAACTGTCATGGGTTTCCAGCAGCACCCGAATCCCCCGTCGAGCGGCTAGATCTCCTGTTTTACGGAATCCGTCGATGATCCACCCCATCGTACGGTGTTCATCCTGATCGGGGGGGATGGGCCCACCGAAAATCCGGATCGTGGAGGAACCAAGGGCGTAGGCTATTTCAATATAGGCCTCGGCGGTTCGTAGCTGAGACTCCCGTTCGATGGGATCTGGCGAAGTGAACCGAACCCCAGTCATCACACACGGTACCGATAGCCCCGCTTTTTGGATAAGTTTAGCCGTTGAAGAGATTCTATTAGAGGAAAACTCTTCGAGTTTCGGCAGGTACGATTCACCCCGCACTGTCCGTAGGCTGATTCCGTCATACCCGTACCGTTTTGCCGCCTCCACCGCCTGCGAAATCGTATACTGTGGACACCCCAGTGTGCTGAAGGATAGTTTCATGGTGTAGGTTAAGTTCCCACCTTCACCGCGTGCCTCTTGATCTTCTTGGTGGTTGTCATCTCCATGGGATCATCCAGGACAATGACCCGTTTGATCCGCTGATAGGGGAGGATGTCCCGGTTCACCGTATCCACGATCTCCTGAATCCGGTGTTCCACCTGTTCTTTGGGCACTGCCGGCTGACCCGAAGGGGCAAAGACTTCAGGGTTCGGGTAGATGAGGGCTTCGATCTCTTCCGAATTTAACGCAGGATCTGCGATGAATCCCCGCACAAGGATCTGTCCGATTTCCTCGTACAATTGAAAGGCATCTTCTATCTCTTCTGGATATACGTTCTTTCCCCCTTCGGTAACGATCAGGTTCTTTTTCCGGCCTGTGAGGTAGAGGTAGTTTTCTCTATCCAGGTACCCCACATCTCCGGTCTTGAAGAATCCGTCCTCGGTGAATACTGCTTTCGTTTCTTCCGGCAGCTTGTAGTACCCCATCATCACCATGGGCCCTTTGACGACAATTTCCCCAGCTCCCCGTTCGTCTGGATCCAAGATTTTCATTTCTACCTGCGGGATTACCTTGCCCACACTGCGTTCCTTGTAATGCTCCACGGGGTTCAATGTTAGTATGGGAGAGGTTTCCGTAAGGCCATATCCCTGGACGAAATCGATACCCAATTGGTTGTACTTGCGAAACACCGCGGGAGAAAGGGGGCCGCCTCCCGAGATGCAGATGCGCACCGAGGAGAGGGATGCCTTTTCCAGGATCGAATGAAAGATCTTCTTGCCCGGGTTCACGTGGAAGATCTTCTTGATCAGCCCGCTCTTCCACATGAGAAATCGGATGATACCGTACACGAGGGGCCCTTTTGCTTTCACCCCACGAAGGATTCCGTTCAATACCTTGTTGAACAGGAGGGGGACGCCGAGAAACATCGTTACCTTCGCTTCTTTTAAATCACTGAGGATTTGCTTGATGGCCAGCCGCTTCCCGAATACCGTTTCGGCCCCCACGGAGAAACTTTCGATGAACACTGCCAGCATGCAGTAGGAATGGTGGATGGGGAGAAGAGCGTAGAATACGTCTGTGGGGTAGATGTTCAGATTAGCCTGGGCCAAGAAACAGTCGGACACCAGGTTCCGGTGGCTCAGCATCACTCCCTTGGGATGGCCGGTGGTGCCGGAGGTGAACAGAATAGCGGCCAGGTCCGATTCGGATACTGTATCGGAAGGAGGGGCGGCCGTAACACCGTGAATGTGGCCCCCGCTCCGCCCTTCGCTGGAATCGGAAGCAGTACCCCCGGTTCTCTCAGGAAGATCATAGATGTAGGGAGCCCTGTGGGGGCTCAGGCTCAATACTGTCTCGAGGCCCGCGGGTTTTTGGGTAAAGTGATCGAACTTTTCTTCATCCACGAAAAGCACCTTCACTTCCGCTGTTCTAAGGAGGTTTTCGATTTCGGAGTTCTTCAACTGATAATCGATGGGGACCACCACCGCCTGAGCGAAGAGAATACCCAGGTAAGCTATGGCCCATTCAGGGCTATTGGACCCGGTTACCGCTACCTTGCTCCCTTTGCCGATCCCCAGGCTCCTCAGGAAAGAGGCAGTCCTTTCGATTCTTTCCAGCGCCTGCCGGTACGTAAGGGTGATACGGTCGGGATCGTACACGGTAAAACAGGGCCGGTCGGGAAACCGGTGGGTGGTGATGCGGAATAGTTCCGGCAGAGTCGGCCATTCGCCCGAAAAGAAGGTGCCTCTGTACTCCTCTAAAAAACTCCATGGTGTATGAGTTCCTGCCATCTTTCCCTCTCCTATGTATGTGAATTATCGCGTGTAGTATAACACAATTCAGCTTCGTGGGGGAGAGGAAGGGATAAGGATTCGAAGTCGCAACCCCTGGGAGGATTCGTAGGTGAACCTTCCTCCGATCTCCCTATACACGTAGCCCAGTACGATTTCAAGGCCTGTGCCTGCGATATCCTCCAGGGTCGTTCCGGAAGGAAGCCCCACTCCTGTGTCCTCCACTTCTAAAAGCACCCCCTCCTGGGTGGAGGTTAGACGAATCCGTACCTCGCCGGTACGGTTTTCAGGGAAGGCATGCTGGAAGATGTTGGATACCAGTTCGGTAAGGATGTGGCCGATGGCAATGGCAGTATCGATGTGTACCTGGACATCGTCGATCTGAATGGTGAAGGTGATCCGCCTGGCTGTGTCTGTATCACTGTAGAGAAGCTGATTCAGAATATCGGTAAGATACTCTTTCAGGCTTAGATGGAGAAAATCTCGAGACTCGTAGAGTAGTTCCTGAGCTCGGGCCATGGCATGGATCCGATTCTCCAGTTCCGTCAACTCTTTTTTGATCGTGGATTGATGGGTCTTTGCGATCCTCAGTCGGATGAAAGAGAGAATCACTTGGAGGTTGTTCTTTACCCGGTGGTGAATCTCCCGGAGAAGCACCTTCTTTTCATCAAGTTCCCGCAGGATACGCTCGGAAGCGAGTTTCCGTTCCGTGATGTCCTGGAACACCGTGGCAAACTGGCCCGGGGCAGGACTGAATACGGTGATGTGGAAATACTTTTGCATGGGAGGATAGAAGGTTTCAAAGGTGTGGACTTCTCCTGTTTGGGCAACTTTCGCATAGATATCCAGGTAGGGGGCTTGCGTCTGCCAATACACCATCGTAGCCCGTTTACCGATGACTTCCTCCCGTTTCAATCCCGTAATTTTCTCGAAGAGGGGATTCACGTCCAGCAGGAGGTAGTCGACAGGTTTACCCGATGCATCGGTAATGAGCTCATGCAGGGCAATCCCATCGTTGGTGGCGAAAAAGAGGCTCTTGTATTTTCGTTCGCTTTCGGCTAGTTTTCGGAGGAACTCTCGTTCCCGGGACTGATCTCGAAACACCAGTACCACCCCCCGGATGACACCGGTAGGAGTTCGGATGGGGGCCCCGCTGTCGGCGATGGGAACCTCTTTTCCGTCTTTCGAGACGAGCAACGTATGGTTCGCGAGTCCCACTACGACGCCCTCTTTAAGAACACGGTCCACAGGGCTTTCGACTTTCTTTCGGGATTCTTCGTTTATGATGCGGAACACGTGTTCGAGGGGTTTACCCAGCGCTTCCGATGTGGAGAACCCTGTAAGCTGCTTTGCCACGGGGTTGAGAAATTCCACGATCCCCCTGGAATCGGTGGTGATCACCCCGTCCCCGATACTTTCCAAAGTGGTACGGTACCGTTCCACCGCATGATGGAGATCCTGTAGGTACATCTTTCGTTCGATTTGGTCCAGCAAGATTTTACCGATCAGAACCGTGGCGATAGGGTAGGCGATAGCTACGGTGGGGCCGATGGCCAGTAGGGTGGGGATGGCCCTCCCGCCGGGAAGGAGCAAGGTTTGAAGGAGCATGGCCCCATGTACCACCACCCCCAAGGTGAGGAGGTTCCGTTTGGAAAAATGGAACCCTTCGGAGGATGTATACCAGTAGTGGAAGAGGCTCCCGAATAGAGAAGCCGTAAGGATCGTGGCGATTCCCATGGCAAGGCCAGGGCCCCCCAGGCTGATCCGGTATCCCGCCGGAATCAGAGCGGCCAGGCCTCCGGCTAGGGGACCGAAAAACAGGGAACAGAGACTCAACACCACGGTTCTTCCGTCGAAGATCAACCCCTCCTCTATCTTTAGGGGGTAGAGCATTCCCACGAGGGCTATAATGCCGAAGAGGATTCCCTGGAGGCTTTGACCGGTCTTTGTGGTGCGATCGAAGCGCTCTTCCAGGAAGGCGGACAGTACGCTGAGTGCCACCAGTAGAGAAAGATTGTAGATCAATTCCAAAAAGAGCATGATTCACAAATATATCAGGTTAGTAGGGATTTATCCAGCATCTTTGATGAGAAGGAAGAGCCCCCGGAGAGATCTGCCCCCGCATGGTCCCTGTGCAGCGAAAAGCTGCTTTATTTATGGGGAACTGCCCCAGAGTCCTTTTTTGGCTTTGCGAGCGTCGGCCTCCAGTTTGCGGAACTCTTCCAGGAACTGGAAGGGGTATTTGGTGTAGGCATGCCCATACCCCAATCGGATAAGCTCCGCGTTGAAACAGGTGCGATCCGGAAGGTATACGTAAGCCAGTAGCCGTCCGTACCGATCGTACAGGTCCCAGTCGAAAGCGAGGTACACCGTCTTCTTTTCCAGTTTCGAGCGGGTGAACTGGGAGGCTTCCTTTCCGAACCGTTCCACTGCCCTCCCTGGAGCGACGGTTTCCGGAGTGTCTACCCCGATGAGCCGGACTTTGTAGGTTTTTCCCTCCAGGCTAACCTCCAGGGTGTCTCCGTCGATCACCCTGCTTACGTAGGCTTTCGCCATTTGGGAAATGTCTGCGTCCTTGTAGCTTGAAAGCTTGGCAGTGTGCACCCGATAAAGGTTTTTGGGACCGTTGGATAGCGTTCCTTCGGGAGAGGCGGGTTTCGGGGGAAGCGTGGGTTCCTTTGAGCCTGCAGGGCGGGTTGCCGGTTGGGGGGTAAGCTGTTTCGAGTCCTCTGGGAACACCCCAGCGAAGGGAGTGTAGAGAAACATGAGGAGAACGGCCATGATACGTTCGGTTCTCAAGGTGCGCATTCCGCCAAGACCCTTGGGCGTTTCCATACCCTGCCTAAGGATATCCTAGAATACCCTGCCGAACCAATAGATGGAAAGCCCCATTCCCAGGAGGAACAGTACCGCCGAAGCAGCGGCAAACAGGGCGGTGATCTCGGTTTTTTCGGGTTTGAAGGTGAGCCTTCTTCCCAGATTCGCGTAGATCTCGTTCAGGTTCGTTTCATTGTCTGCCTTGTAGTAGCTTCCCCCAGTCTTTTCAGCAATCTTTTTCAGCGTTTCTTCGTCCAGCCGTACCCGGAAGGAAAAGCTGTTGAAGTTCAGTACTACTCCTTCCGGGCTTCCCAACCCTACTGTGTACACTTTGATACCGTACTTTGCGGCAAGGTCCGCCATCTCCAGGGGAAGGGGCCCCGTGTTGCTCTGTCCATCGCTCAAAAGAACAATCATGGCTGGCAGTTTCGAAGCCGCTTCTTCTTCCGGAGGGGTGGGGGAGGAAGATGACCCAGAAGGATTGGAAGGAGGTGTCGGAACGGAACCGTAAGGTTGAGGGATGATCTGTTTTTCTCCAAACTCTTCCAGGATGGCATTGAGGGAGGCGAGGATTCCGCTCCCAATGGCGGTACCCCGCTGGTACGTCAGCCGATTAATGGCGGAGAAGATCAGATCCTTGTCTTTCGTGGGAGGCTGCACGAGGGAGGCGGTTCCCGCGAAGCCCACCACGCCAATTTTCGACCTGCCGCCGTTCTGTTCCACAAAAGTTTTCGCGGCCTGCTTCGCTGCATCCAAACGGGTTGGCTTAACATCCTCTGCCCGCATGCTTCCCGAGTTGTCCAATGCCAACATGATGAGGCCTTCAAAAGATGGAAGCACCACGGTGGCAGTGGGTCTAGCAAGAGAGAAGACCAGGATGGTGAGTCCTGCTAAAATAAACATCGCGGGAATGTGTTGTTTTTTCACTAAATTCTTACCCGCGGCCTCTCGAAGTATGGAGAGAGTGGAATACCTCCATGCGAACCGCTTTTTCTTTTTCTGGATCCAAAGATAAGCCGCAACGAGGAGGGGAATCAACGTTAGGAACCAGAGCATTTTTGGCCATAAAAAACTCATGCTTTCCTCCTTACCTTATGACTGGTCCGGAGTTTCCGGTAACCGGAGAATCGAAGCAGTTCCCGAATTAGATCCGCGTCGGTCGAAAGAGAAAGAAGGTCCAAACCCCAGGATCTGAAGGTTCGTTCCAGTTTGCTGACCCTTTCTTTCTCTAGACGGGCGAAATTCTTCTGGAAAGTTCGGCTGCTGCTGTCCAGCAGAAACTGCTGCCCCGTTTCCGCGTCCTCTACCCACACAATTCCCACGGGAGGGAAGCGACCTTCTTCGGCATCGTAGAGCCGGATGCCGGTGACTTCGTTTTTAAGGGTGAGTTGCCCCAGAATCCGTTCCCAGCCAGGAACCGAGTAGAAATCGGACAGAATGAATATGAGGGATCGACGGCGGATCACCATGGATGCCGCTTCCAGAAGAATCGAGAGATCCGTTTCAGAAACCGTTCGTTCCACCGAATACTCTTCTATATCTTGAATGAGGGTAAGTACCTGTTTTCTCCCTACTCCGGGGGGTCTGAGAATGGGTACTGATCCGTCGAAGAGAATCGCCCCCACTCGGTTCCCCCGGCGGGCCAACAATCGGGCAAGCACCGCAGTGCAGTCGGTCAGGATGTCCCGCTTTCTGCGGTTTGGACTGCCGTATTCCACCGAAGGGCTCAAGTCCAATAGGAACCAAGCGGTAATGTCCCGATCCTCATGGTAACGGCGCACGTAGGGGGTGGCCATTCGAGCGGTAACGTTCCAGTCCAGGGTGCGTACATCGTCCCCGAACTGATATTCCCGGATATCGGCGAAGTCCAGTCCGAACCCCTGGAAGAAGGTGCGGTAATCGCCCTGGAGGAGTCCGTCGAGGCGACGGATCACTTTCCAATCCAATCGGTCGAGGATTCGCTCAGCTTTTGAAGGCTGCTTCCGCATGGCTTTTCAGCACCTCCCGGGGCGGGGGAACAGTTTCCAGGATCCGCTTAAGGATGGTATCGCTCGTAACCCCCTCTGCCAGGGCTTCATAGGAAAGGACTAGTCGATGCCGCATCACATCGAGGGCCACATCTGCCATGTCTTGGGGGAGCACCCAGGACCTACCCCGCAAGTAGGCCAACGCCCGGGCCGCGAGAACGAGGTTGATGGAGGATCGGGGACTGGCACCGTAGGTTATGTATGGTTTCAGTTCCGCCAAACCGAACTTTTCCGGATCCCTCGTGGCAACCGTGAGCTTGACAGCGTATTCCATAAGGGCCGGATCGGTGAATACCTGTTCCGCTTCCTTACGGAGCTCGAGGAGTTCTTGAACAGTGAGAACCGGTTGTACCTTCTCCAGTTTCCCCGTCATTCTTTCCACGATCACGAACTCTTCCATCTCGTTGGGGTAATCGATTACCACCTTCATCATGAACCGATCCACCTGAGCTTCCGGCAGGGGATAGGTTCCTTCGGTTTCGATGGGGTTCTGGGTGGCCATCACGAGGAACGGTTCCTCTACTTTGAAGGTCTCTCCACCGATGGAAACCTGTCGTTCCTGCATCACCTCCAATAGGGCGCTCTGTACCTTCGCGGGGGACCGGTTAATTTCGTCCGCTAGAAGAAGGTTGGTGAATACGGGCCCCAGCCAGGTGGTGAACTCGCCGGTTTTCTGATTGAAGATTCGGGTGCCTACGAGGTCCGCAGGTAAGAGGTCCGGGGTGAACTGAACCCTCCGGAACCTGCATTGCAGAGCTTGGGCCAGGGTCTTGATGGTGAGGGTTTTTGCCAATCCGGGTACCCCCTCCACTAGAAGGTGCCCCTGGGCCAGCAGAGCGATCACTACTCGCTCCAGAAGATGATCCTGTCCCACGATGACCTTCTTGATCTCGTACAGGACCTGCTGCAATTTTTCCTGATTCTGTAGTTGTGCACTGCTCATTTTCGCACTCCTTCTTTTACCATGGGGGGATTCCTATGGCTCCGGCTGCGGATTCCAGGGGTACAGCGAACCCTATGCCTATGAACACTTCCTGTTCGGTGGGGTTGAATAGGGCCGATACCACTCCCACCACCTCTCCGTTTCTATCCAGAAGGGGGCCTCCCGAGTTCCCAGGATTCACTGCGGCATCGAATTGGATCAGGTTCATCATCCGCTGGCCCGTTCGGGGGGAATAGAAACTTCTCCCTAGCCCGGAAACGACTCCCGCAGAAACGGAAGAGGCGATTCCGAAGGGGTTTCCTACGGCCACCACCTCATCCCCAATACGAAGACCAGCAGATCCCGCGAGAACCGCCGGGGACGCATCATCCGGTACCACCGACGGCTTCAGTACGGCCAGGTCGTTTTCAGGCATTGCGTAGATTACCTCCCCCTCCGCTTCCAGACCATCGAAAAAAGTGATCTGGATCTTTCCTCCAGGTGCAATCACGTGAAAGCAGGTGAGGATTGTCCCCATTTCGTCTACGATGAATCCCGTCCCCAGGGCGGATACATCGTCGGGTTTGGCCTTATCCGATGGTCCCGATTGGCGAGGGGCAGTCGGCGAGGATTCAGGAGTAGCTGGTTTAGTGCGGATCAGTACCAGTGAACGGTAGATGGATTGGAAAGCCCTGTTGGCCAAGGTGGGATCCGGAGGCCGTTCCTTCAGGTGGGTTTCGATGATCTGCCGTACCTGCCGGGAAGTAAGAGGTTTGGGAGGAGGAGAGAATCGCGGGTACAGGAAGAGGGCAAGCATGGCCCCTAGGAACGCGATACTCGCGGAGCGGACCCAAGGTGGCAGGTGAGATTTCCACCGCTTCAGAATGGTTGCCACGGTTCTTCGAAACCCTGATTTTTCAGGGGGGACACTTGTAGGCTCTAGGGGCAGGTTGATTCCCGCGGAGGGTACGCTCGGACCGGCACCTGCGCCCATACTTATTCCTTTCCTATCCATCTTCTTTCGGGATAGGGTTAGGCGAATCCGTTGAGGGTTTTTCGGTATGGCCATGGGAGCCTCCCGCAATAAATATTAATAAAATTACTCAAGATTTAGGGGAAAGACAATCGCAGTAATGATAAATTATAATACGAAAGATGAATCATCGGAATCCCCTGATTGAACCCTCGTACCTGCGGCTGTACCAGGAGGGAGAACTGCAGCGCAGGGTATTCCAAGTTAAGGGAATATTGGAATCCTGTACCCTTTGCCCCCATCGATGCGGGGTGAATCGGGTGCAAGGGCAACTCGGAAAGTGTCGAACCGGTGAGCGGGCAATAGTTTCCTCTGCCTCTCCCCATTTTGGGGAAGAAAGGGTTTTAGTGGGAAGGGGAGGATCGGGAACGATCTTTTTTGCGTACTGTAACATGGCGTGTATCTTCTGTCAGAACTATGAACTTTCCCATTTGGGAATGGGGAGGGAGGTAGGGGCCGAGGAATTGGCCCGGATGATGGTGGCGCTACAGCATCAGGGGTGTCATAACATCAACTTCGTCACTCCCACCCATGTAATTCCCCAGATCCTTGAAGGGCTGGTGCTAGCCATCCCGAGGGGACTGCGAATCCCCCTGGTGTACAACTCAGGAGGGTATGATTCGGTAGAAACCTTGCGCTTCCTGGAAGGAGTGTTCGATATCTACATGCCTGACCTCAAGTACGGCCGGGATCAGGAAGGACTGGAGTTGAGCGGAGCCCCTGAATATACGAAACATGCTTTTACGGCGGTTAGGGAGATGTACAATCAAGTAGGGGATCTACAGATAGACAGAAGGGGAATTGCCTTTCGGGGTCTTCTGGTGCGTCACCTGGTGCTCCCCGATGGGATTGCCCATAGTGAAGAAGTGATGGAGTTCCTCGCACAGCTTTCCCCGGATACTTGGGTCAATATCATGGCCCAGTACCATCCGTGCTACGAAGCCCGTTCTGTCGCACGGAAGGGTACGTATGGGGGTTTGGGTAGGCGACCCACGTGGGAGGAGGTGGATCGGGTGGTTGCCTATGCCCGGAAGTTGGGGCTGAAGAACGCAGGCACTTATTGAGGGAAGCCTTGAACCGAGAAAAGCGCCTTACACCCCTTCAAAGGTTTACCGATGTGGCAGTCGATAAAACGCCAAAACCTGCTTTGTTGTCTTTGCCTCTTGTTTACTATTCTGTATCTTTCTTTTCTTGGGTGCTTGGCGGTTCACCCGAGCTTAGGGGAGGGGTGGTAAAACGTTCCAGGGCGGCATCCAGACTACCCTTCACCATGTATTTGAACTGGATGGCGATCTGATAGAAGTTCTGTGTAGTTCCCGACTTCTTTTTATAGTCCAGGACATACTTTTTTTGATCCTCCGTGATGAGTCCCAAACGCACGAAGAAATCACCCAACAGTTCATCGGTTATCAACATTACCACCTGCCCTTTTTGAAATTACCTACATACTGATAGGGTTTGTCCTGTTTTGTCAAGGATCGTTTTCACCACTTGTATTGTCAGTCCGCAACCTGCCTGATACTATAAGCATGCGATGATTCAAGTGCAGGATGTGGTAAAGGAATACCATACAGGGAAAACCGTGGTTCAAGCATTACGGGGAGTTTCTCTTAGTATTGATAGTGGGGAGTTCCTCTCCATCGCCGGTCCTTCGGGTTCGGGGAAATCTACGTTGTTGAACCTGTTGGGATGCATCGATACGTTGACCTCTGGTACGATTCGATTCCAGGGAAAGGATCTCGGTTCCCTTTCCTCAGACGAGGCTTCCGCGTTTCGACGGGAGAAGATCGGATTCGTATTTCAGAGTTTCAATCTGATTCCCGTTCTGTCCGCGTATGAGAATGTTGCCCTACCTCTGGAGCTTCTGCACTGGGATTCCAAGCGGATACGAACCGCAGTGCTGTCGATTCTTGCCGAGGTGGGATTGGAAGGATTGGAGAAACGAAAACCAGCTGAACTCTCCGGAGGGCAGCAGCAACGGGTTGCCATTGCCCGGGCTCTGGTCAAAAATCCCGCCGTGGTTCTGGCGGATGAACCCACCGCGAACCTGGATTCGAAAACTGGGGAAGAAATTCTCCATCTGATGAGGAGCCTGAACGAGCGGCATGGAACGGTCTTCGTGTTTTCTACCCATGACCCCATGGTGATGGAGTACGCTCGTCGGCTGGTGTACCTCCATGATGGGTGCATCGTGCAGGATGAACGAAAAGGATAGTTAAAGTTCTCCCTCGTACACGATCCGTTCCTCGCCGCTTAAGGTGACGATTTGATTGTCAGATAGAACTGCAAGAGCCTCGGGAACCTTGGTGACGGCAACTATGTTGGGGGCCAGGGCGTGGATCTTTTTCCAGGGAAGGGAAGAGTAGGTTTCCAGGACGATTCCTGCCAGGCTGGGAAGGAAGGGGAGGAAAGACTCCGTTAGCTCTTTTGTTACAAGGATCTCGTCCCCTGTCAAAAGTAGTTTGGCCGACGCTTCAGCGGCAGTGGATGCCGTTACCACCCGTCCGCTGACTTGCTTTCCATACCCCTGCTCTCCCCTGCAGAGGATCGTGCCGAGGAAGTATGCCCGCACCATGTTGGTGACGAGAGGTGTTCCGATGGGAACTCCTGCTACAACCACGATATACTCCTGCATCCGCAGGTATTTGGCTTCCAGCGCTGCTTTGATACCATTCGCTATCATGACATCGGCATCCTTCGTTTCCGGGGCTACCAGGGGAAACACCCCCCAGTGGAGGAGGAGCTTGTTCTGGACGCCAATGGATGGGGTCACGGCAATGATGGGAGGATCTGGACGGTAGAAAGAGAGTAACCGTGCTGTATTCCCTGAACGGGTAAGGCCGAGGATGGCAGAGGCGTTGATTTCTTCCGCCATGATGTAGGCAGACTTGGCCGTTGCGTGGGGTATGTCGTTCTGGCTGCTCTGGAATTGGAAGTACCTCTTTTTTCGTTCCTTGTACTCCTCCGATTGTTCCACTGTTCGGATGATCCGATCCATCACCCGCAGGGCCTCGATCGGGTACTTGCCCCCTGCGGTTTCCCCCGAGAGCATCACGGCGTCGGTTCCGTCGAACACAGCGTTGGCTACATCGGTGAGTTCCGCCCGAGTGGGTTTGGGATTGGCAGTCATGCTTTCCAGCATTTGAGTGGCGGTGATCACCAGTTTGTTGGCTCTGTTGCATTTTTCGATGATTCGCTTCTGGATCAATGGGACACTTTCCATCGGCAACTGTACCCCCAGATCTCCCCGCGCGATCATCACCCCGTCGGATACCCGCACGATCTCGTCGATGTTTTCCACCCCCTCCTGATCTTCGATCTTGGCAATGATCAGCGGCTTTGATACCGAAGTGGCCAGTCGATCGATCAGTTGCCGGATCTGGATCACATCCTGGGCCTTCCGAATGAAGGAAGCGGCAATGAAATCGATCCCCTGGGAAAGTCCGAACTGTATGTCCTTTTCGTCCTGTTCCCCGAGGGCTGGTAAGGAGGTACGGATCCCGGGCACATTCACGTTCTTCCTGCTCCCCAGGAGGCCTCCCGTCACCACCCTGGCCCGTACCACCTCCCCCTGTATGTCGATCACTTCCAGATCGATCAGTCCATCGGCGATATAGATGTGATCACCCGGTCGTACTTCCCTGGGTAGGGGTTTGTACGATAGGGATATTCTTCCAGGGGTACATTCTGCCCCGTCTACGGTGAGGGAGATCTCCTGGCCAGGGATGAGCTTTAATGTCCCAGCCACCACCCCGGTGCGGATCTCCGGGCCTTTGGTGTCGAGGAGGACCCCCACGGGTATGTTCAGTTCCTTGGAGACCGCCTTTACCATCTCCATCCGACGTTTGTGCTCCCCGTGATCCCCATGGGAAAGGTTGAACCGGGCTACGTTCATTCCCAGTAGAAGGAGTTGCCGAATCACCTCCCCCTGATCGGAAGAGGGGCCCAAGGTGCAGATGATCTTGGTTTTCCGGAACCCGCTAGATTCTTTCATACGATACCTTCCTCAGTAATGAGTTGATCGATCGGTTCATCCGATTCTGTTCGGGGAACTTCTTCCACGAGTTGAATAAAAAAACAGATTCCTACTGCCTTTACATCGATCCCCTTTTGCCTGAGGTCGCGGAGGAATCGGTCATAGTACCCTTTCCCTCTTCCTATTCTACCACCCTGCCGATCGAATACCCGGCCGGGAACCAGTACCAGGGGAGATTTCCCCCAGGGGATATCTTTTCCGAATCGGGGCAGGGAAGGGGATGGGGAAGGGATTCCGAAGGAGCCGATTTCCCATGCAGGATCAGTGGGGAATCCTACCGGGGCCTCTCCCGGAAGAGTCCTCCCCGTCCATCGATAGAATGCGAGATCTTCCCCCTCCACCCGGGGAAATCCGATGGGGAGATGGGGAAACAAGGAAGCTACCTCCCTGTAGAAAGGTCTTGAGTCCGGTTCCTCTGGTTGGGGGATGTAACCTAATAGAGAGGAAGGGGGAGTGGAGAGGGATTGGAGATAGCGCAGTAGATGCTGGCAGATCGAGAGGGAGGCTCTTCGCTTGAACTCCTCCGGCAGGGTGTTTAAACGTTCTTTTACCTGTATCCGGAGATTTCGCTTACGGAACGTATCCAATATTTCTCCAATGTATAGTATACTATGCACCTATGATCCGACTCTACAATCGATTTGTCAACCTGGTGAGTTTTTCCAACGAACTATACAAGTACCAGCAGGAGTTGAACGACCGAATCGATAGACCCCAGAAGGTGCGTCTCCTACCCCAGTTTCATCCCCTAGGTGTGGCAGGAAGGTTCCAGAAACGGAGAATCTCCCTCGCAGAGGCGTACCTGGCGGTGATCGGCAGCCTGGATTCTGGAAGCCGGAAGAATCGGCTTCGGGCGCTGAAAAGGCTGATGGATATTGCCTTCCACGCGCGTACCATGGCGATGCCTCTCAATACCGCACGGGTACAGGTAGCTCTGATGAAGGAGGCGGTGAAGAATCGGCACAACTCCCGTAGACAGCTGGAACTTCTCCATGACTTTTCCCGTAGTTCCCACGGCAGGCATCAGGTAATCCGAAAGCTTCTGCTGGAACTGAATGTGATCGAAGTACCGGAGTTGGGTAAACCTCTAAAGGAGCTGGATCTGGGGTGGGACACCCACGTGCACGATACGGCCAGTACGGGTCGCAAGAATCCCACCCAACTGGTGATTGACGCCTTCATCAAGGGGATGTCTTCCCTCACCATAGCGTACAACCATATAACCGCCTATCCGATGATGATGGAGGCGATAGAGGCAGGACGAATTACCGGGGTCAGGGTAGAGATCGCCCTGGAGTTCAGTTGTATCGCAGCGGGGAAACGGTTCCATTTTTTGACGATGTTGCCGACGTTCGAACGAGCCACGGATTTGAAAGAGTTTCTCAAGGAACACAAGGGGTCGTTGAAGACCTTCTTCAAGGGGCTACAGGCGAACCAGAAGCACCGCTTGGAGGCGGTGAAACGGCTGGTGAACAACTTCAATCAGACGGATCTGAAAGAGTTGAACGAAGGCTACCCCGATGATCCGTTGTACCAGGTTCCCAAGATCAAGAAAAAACAGCTTCGAAAGTTCGTTCCCCTTTTTAGCCTGAACAAGCTTCATTTGGGAGAGTTCTTCTATGGAATCTACAAACCGATCCTGCACAATAGGCTCCTGCATGCGAAAGCGTTGCTGGAAAAGGCACGGGATGATTTCCGAAGGAAAGCGATCTCCGAGTGGGAACTGCGGATTGCGGAGCAGAAGTTTACCCGCCTCTACGAAGAGTTTCACACGCTGAACCCGGAAGATCTCTATAAAAAATACTTTTCCAATCCGAAATTGGGAGAATCGGTGACCGTATTCCACGATCTTGCCCATATCGCGGAAACTCTACGGAAAGTCGGATGCAGGGTTCGAGTGCTTCACCCCCTTGAGCATGGGATAGAGAACGCCCGGAGGTTGTTGGAGGACTATGCGGATTCCCTCGATGAAGTGGAGGTCTACAACCTCCAGGACAGCGCAGTTCGCGACCCCGAGGAGCTTCTCCAGCTTGCTCATTTCCTGAAAGGGTTCAATCAGGATCGGGGAAAACTTGGAAAGCCTCCATTGATCCCTGTGTGTGGAAGCGACAGTCGGGGGCGAAGTCCTTCGATTCCAGGCATGGGGTTCATCTATCAGGACAGGATCCAGGGAAAGTATGGGAAAAGGTATCTCAAGAAACATATCACCCTCCCATTACCGATCACTCAACTGATTGCGGGGAGAGAAGATGCACAACCCATCGTGTGCATGGGAAAGATCTCCGAAGGGATCCAGAACAAGAGCGGGTTGGAAAAAGAGGAGGAAAGAATTCCCCTTCGCCGGGCGATCCGTTACCTGAACCCCCCGATGGTGAACGCTTTCCATGTGGGGGTGGGATTCGTGTTCGCGTACCACTTCATCGGAATTTTCTATGCGGCTATCTGGCTCGGGATAACCGGTTTCCGGAACATGATTGCCGACCTCGTATCCACCCGGGGGGTCCGACTCCGTGAATGGACTTTCCGGAGTGTCGATTTCGCCAACTTGAGTCGTTCCCTCTTCTGGACAGGTTTCTCGGTACCGATTCTCGGGTTCGTGAAAGCCCAGTTCGATCTTCTGTGGCCCTTTGCGGTGGGAGGGCTGTTCTATAACGTCGCGAAGTTCTTCTTCATCTCTTTCTCCAACGGTCTGTACCTGGCAACCCATAACACGATCCGCGGATTCGACAAGAAGGTGATTCGGGGCAACTTTTTCCGCTCCGTGATTTCCTGGCCTTTCGCCGCCGTATTCGCTCCAGTGGGGGATTTCCTGGGAGTGCCGAGTATCGTGCAGGCAAAGTTCTGGTCCGACGTGGTAGCCGGGTTGATCGAGGGGGGAGCGAAGTACTACCGGATCCTTCAGGTACAGGAACGGGATGTGGTCGAGATCCTTCCTCGTCTGGGAGAGGAGCGGGCGGATGACCGGTATGCGGCTTTTCTCGATCTACTGCAATTGTTCCGGGATCAACCGAGAACCCGTTCCTCCCTGAAACGGATCTTTAAATCCAACGAGAACGGCGAAGCCCTTTACCAGTTGGTGCTTCGCACCGTGAGCGATCCGATTCACTATTCAGCCCTTGTGCAGTATACCCTGGAACAGATGCCGAGAGATACGCTGCCGGATCTGATTCTTTTGATATCGGAGACGTACCCCGAGTTCAGAGATTGGATTCATGGATGAGGTTTATAGGATCCTGATCCCCGCTCCCGTACCCGGAAATAGGTGTTCTGCCGCATCTTCAAACCGCTTGTAGTTGGTGTCGTTGAACCACCAAAGGTAGTCCTTCTCCGGAGCGGAGAGTTCGTCTAACCTGGCGCGGATATCCTCGGGCATATCCCAGTCTGCCGCTTCCAAGTTTTCCTCCAGTTGGGTGAGGGTACGGACACCGATAATGACGGAGGAAAGAAACTTCCGTGTGAGGGGCCAGGCCAGGGCGAGTTTTGCCATGGGAACACCGGTTTCCACCGATACTGTTTCCAACCATTCAGCTGTTCGAAATCCCCGTTGGTGCCAGAACCGGGGGCCGTCGATTTTCATCCGGTGTTCCAACCTGGATCCTTTGGGCGGCTCGCGCATCCCCTTGTACTTCCCCGTAAGTAGGCCCCCACCCAGAGGGCTCCAGCTCAACACCCCTACCCCGTACTCTACCAAGGCGGGAATCACCTCCGCTTCAGCGTCCCGGTGGATCAAATTGTAGAGGTACTGGCCGCAGACAAAACCGGGGAGGCCCCGATAGCACGCTATTTCCATGGCCCGGGCGATCTGCCAACCGAAGAGGTTACTGCAGGCGGTATAGAGGATCTTTCCCTGCCGTACCAGGATATCCAGCGTTTCCAGCACCTCCTCCATCGGAACCAGGGGATCCGGGCCGTGGAGGTAAAAGATATCGACATAGTCGGTTTTCAGGCGGCGGAGACTTCCTTCACAGGAGGTGACGACATGTTTTCGAGACCAGCCGTGGGAGTTCGGTTTCTGTCCCATGGGAAAGTAGCACTTGGTGGACAGGATCAGTTCATCCCGGCTGAGTTCGGGAAGCACCTTGCCGATGATGGTTTCCGAGGCTCCCCCCGCGTACACATCGGCCGTGTCGATGAAGTTGCCCCCAGCTTCTATATATCGTAGGATGATCCGTCGGGCTTCCGACTCATCGCACCCCCAGGGGGTGGCTCCGAAGGTCATGGTGCCGAGACACGCACGGGAAACCAACAATCCGGATTTACCGAGGTAACGGTATTTCATGTATACAATATATTCCGTAAACGTATTTTCAGCAAGCGGGAGTTACCAAGAAAATAGCGGAAAGGGCCTACAGATCCTGCTCTATGTATCCAAAAACACGATATCCTCGGGCCGGGCTATCACGTCCCTCTTAGCCGAGCCTAAGAGTTTGCGGATCTCCGAACTATGCTTCCCCATGAGGGCTTTGATTTCGGTACTGTTCAGGCCGGTGACGACTTTGGCCACATCATTCACTGCCACAATGTCGCCCGCGGCAAAAACCCCCTGCACTTCATGAATCCCTGAAGGAAGGAGACTCTTGCGGTTCCGCATCGCTTCGATGGCCCCTTCGTCCACGATCAGTTTTCCCTGGGGGGTACCGTTTAGAATCCAGCGCTGGCGGTTGGAAAGTTTCTCCCCTGCCAGGAACAGCGTTCCGATCTGTTCTCCCGAAAGAAGGCGTTCCAGCACATTCGGCTCCCGACCGTGGGCCAGCACCATGCGGCACCCTGCCCGCTGGGCGATCTGGGCAGCCAGGACCTTCGTTCGCATCCCCCCCGTGGAAAAGGTACTTCCCGCAGCTCCTGCGCAGGCTAAGATTTTCTCGTCTACCCGTTCCACTGTATGAATTGGAGTGGCCGAGGGATCCTCCTTGGGATTGGCCGTGTAGAGGGCATCGATGTCGGTAAGGAGGATCAGTAGGTCCGCATCGATTTTGGAAGCGATGAGTGCGGAGAGGCGGTCGTTGTCGCCGAATGCGTTCCCGATCTCCGCGGTGGATACCGCGTCGTTCTCGTTGAAGATCGGCACCACTCCCAGTTCCAGTAGGGTTTCCACACTGTTTTTCAGATTCAGATAGCTTTTCCGGTTGTTCAACACTTCACGGGTCAAAAGGATCTGGGCGGTAACGATCCCGTGGGTACGGAAGGCATCCCGGTACTCTCGCATCAGGAGGGGTTGGCCAATGGCCGCGCAGGCCTGGCGCATCCGCACACTGGTGATCTTTTCCCGGATCCCCAGTTCCCCCGCTCCCATCCCGATGGCGCCGGAGGTGACGATCAGAACTTTTCTTCCGGCTTTCTGGATCCTAGACACCTGTTCAGCGATGGAAGCAATGTAGTCCGTGTCGATGGAATGATCCTTCGAAAGCAAGTTCGTTCCGATTTTAATTACGATTCGTTTGGTGTTGCTAAAATTCCGCATACGATTCCTCTATTGTACTTTCTGCAAGGCAGTTTGATTAGGTCTGCTGCGTAGTCTGACTGGGCCTGCCAAGCATTCTGATTAAACCCGTACCCGCAACGTGCCCTATCCAGGGAGACGGTTGGGAAGCGGCCGGTGGGTAAACGGTTTCGGGCTTTTCCCTGTATACGCCGCCACGACTTGTCCGTTGCCGTACAGCCGCCACTTGTAGGTGGTAAGTCCTTCCAATCCTACCGGTCCCCGAGCATGGAGTTTTCCTGTGGAAATCCCCACCTCCGCTCCTAACCCATATCGGTAGCCGTCTGAGAAGCGGGTACTGGTATTCCAGAATACGTTTGCCGAATCCACTCGTTCCATGAAGAACTCTGCCCGTTCCCGCTCCGGGGTAACGATACTGTCGGTATGACGGCTCCCGTACGTGTTGATATGGTTCACCGCCTCTTCGAGGGAGTTCACCACCCTTACGGCAAGAATATAGTCCAGGTACTCTGCCTTCCAGTCCTCCTCAGTGGCGGCCTTACAGGTTGGGATGATCTTTCGGGTTTCTGGGCAGCCCCGCAGTTCCACGCGGGGAACGGCAACTCCGGAGGAAAACGGGGAACTTGATTGATGTGTGGATTGATTTGTGCCTCCTCGGTCTTGCAGTTCTGCCTGAGGGAAAGTAGCTCCATACGGGCCACCTTCCGAGCTTACCCCAAATGCTTCGGCCAGTCGGGGCAGGAACTGGGGCGCCATCGAGCGATGAACCAATAGGGTTTCGATGGCGTTACAGACTGCCGGGTACTGGGTTTTGGCATCGATGGTGAGCGCAAGCGCCATTTCGAGATCGGCGCCTTCGTCCACGTATAGATGGCACACCCCGTCCGCATGTCCCAGCACAGGGATGGAGGAGTGCTGCATGATGTAGCGGACGAACTCGTTCGACCCGCGGGGGATAATTAGGTCCACAAGGGAATCCAACTCGAGCAGTTCCTTCACATCCTCCCGGGTTTCCAGCAGGCTGATCCAGCCTGAAGGGATACCCTCCTGGTGTGAAGCCTCCTCGATGATCCGAAAGAGGGTACGGTTCGTTTCCAGGGCTTCCCGCCCGCCTTTTAAAAGCACCGCGTTTCCACTTTTCAAACAGAGGGAAGAGATCTGTACCAGGGCGTCAGGTCGGGATTCGAAGATCACCCCAATGACACCGATGGGGCAGCTTACCTGATAGAGCTCGAGACCGGTATCCAGTTCCCGGGCGGACAGCACCTTTCCGATGGGGTCAGGAAGCTGGACGAGACTTTCGATTCCCGCGCACACTTCCTTCAATTTTATTTCATCGAACTTGAGGCGCTTCAAAAGGGGAGGCGCGAGCTTTTCCTCTTCCGAGCGCTCCAGGTCTTTGGCGTTGGCTTCGAAGATAGCTTGGCGGTTCGCCCAGAGGGAGGAACGAATAGTCTGTAAAGCGTGGTTCTTTTGATCCCCCTTCAAGGCTCCCAAGGGGATAGAGGCGGTTTGAGCCTTTCGTGCGGATTCCTTACAACTCATACGGTAGGTAGTGTACTCGACTCCGGGGATCCGCTCAAGGGATCGGGGAGTGTAGGCAATCTTTAGTACCCCGAAGCTTGTGGGGATGTACGCAAGGGGGTGAAGGTTTATGTCTATTAGGGATAGAAGGTGATTGAAAAAAGCGCCCACCCGGAGGCCATGGGTTGGGCGCTTTTCCCCTATACTTGTCAGATGGTTCAGGAAAGGAGAACTTTTTTCGCTTCCTCATCCTGTACCGTGGTGATAAACGGAATTCCGGTTTCTCGCTCGGTTTCCCGGTTTCCTGAAGAAATGTCGGAACGGGAAAGGGCTTTGATATCGAACTTTCGTAGACCGGCAAGGAGTTGCTGAATTCCACCTGCCAGCTTGTCGGCCAGGGTCCAGAAGGCTATAGCTCCATAGGGGATCTTGTATATTTCATCTTCTCCTACTATCTTCTTCACGTCGAAATAGCCGGCAAAGATTTCTTCTGGATATACTCCAAAGGCTGTCACCGAAGGCGGGAGTTTGTCCCAGTTCCCGTGTATCTTTTCCCTTCGGCTAGGATTTATCACTCCTTCGATGTTGGTGCCGAGGAAACCGGGAATCATCGTTGCCCTTCCCATGCAGATCAATTTTACGAAGGGAGAGCCGAGGGCCATCGCTTTGATGATATGATCCTCCCGGGCGAATCCACCGGCAAAGGCCATATCCACTACCCTTTCGCCCCGGTCAGCCAGTATTTTTGCATATTCATACGCTTTAGAATGTAACAGAATGGAAGGAACACCCCAGGTCTGCATCATGTTCCAGGGACTCATCCCCGTGCCACCCCCCGAACCGTCGATGGTCAGGAGGTCCAATTTTGCTTTGGAGGCGTACTTGATGGCCATAGCGAGGGCTTCCATGTTGTAGGAACCCGTTTTCAAGGTAATCCTCTTGTAGCCGAGCTTTCGCAGATACTCGACCTGTTTCATGAAATTTTCTTCTACTTGTGCCGGTGTCTGCAGGTCTGTGTAGCCAAGACGGCTATGACGGGCGAAGGCAGTAATGGCGTGGGTTTTAAACGCCTGCTGAACCTCAGGTTTGGTGGGGTCTGGATCGACGATGTATCCACGGTTTTTCAGGAAGATGGCATAATCCAGGTCTTTTACCTGAATCTCCCCTCCGATATCCTTCGCGCCTTGCCCCCATTTCAATTCAATGATCACTTTGTCGCCGTATTTTTCGATTACATATTCGGCTACACCATTGCGGGTATCCTCCACGTTCATCTGGACAATGATCGCACCATATCCATTGAAGTATTTTAAATAAGCGTTGATTCTTCGATCCAGTTCGGGGGAGGATTTGAGCCTCCCATTCTCGAACACGCTTTCTCTGTCTACACCCACTACGTTCTCGCCGATGACGATGGGGATTCCCACCAATGCGGCTCCCACCGCGAAGGAATCCCAATACCGGGCTGCAATGAAGGTACTTCCCAGGGCTCCTGTCATTAGGGGCATGCGGCATTTTGTCTTTACCGTGCTGCCAAACTCGACCTGAATGTTCACGTTAGGGAAAATGCAATCGTCAGGATTTGAAGAAAGCCCTGAAGGAACAGCGTAGGAACCGTAATTATAGCCGTTGATCCGGAGAGAATTATAGCTTACCCCGATATGGGTTACATTGGAGCTTCCGGCAGTAATGGCACCGAAATCCCGGGGGTAGAGCATCTTTCTTCCTGCTATGCTGGATAACCAGGTTTCACATTTTCCCTGGCAATCTGCCCTACACAGCGTGCACAACCCCGATTCGGCGGCATTGCCTCGATTCACCGTGCCCAACGCATCGTTTGTTTTTGGATATTCGAGCATCTGTAATCCTCCTAAAAATTGGTTTTGTAGTTAATTTATATAATCTTCTAGGCGGATTTTTGTCAATATTTATACAATACAATAAATATTTATACATATCAATAGCTTTTTTTCAACACTACGGGCGTAAAAGATTTCCCAGGGCCGTTGCACATAAATATGAGGAGCGGGCGGCGAGCGAGGCCTCAAACTGAATTTTCATGCAACTTTAGTGAATTTTTATACATCTAGACATTTTTCTACTTATCTAGCATCCTGT
>Ga0101944_10000452_pt1 | contig 120003 bp, 62 predicted proteins | sample DewCreD2012metaG_FD_75245 | JGI IMG/M metagenome (GOLD analysis project Ga0101944, IMG submission 75245) | Hot spring sediment bacterial and archeal communities from British Columbia, Canada, to study Microbial Dark Matter (Phase II) - Dewar... ...
CCACTCCCGGTTCTGCCCCTTTCCTGCCCCCCGACGGCCCGCGCGAATCTCCCCCTCCTCCCAGAACCACTCTAACTCAAGGCAATCCCGCGGGATCCAGAGCCGGAAGCGGAATCGCTGGCGGCGGAGGGCCGTCCTTGACTCTTTGCGGCTGTTGGTGTTATATCCAAGCCTCGGTCACGGGGAGGAAGGAGGTCCGGTGTGAACGCACGGCGGCCGTTGGGGCGCAGTCTCGGTCTGCTCGCCTTCGCGCTCCGGGCCTGGGGGGGCGAGGTCGCGAGCGTCGAGGTCAGGAACCTGAGCGGCCAGGCGCTGGAAAACGTCCCCGTCACGTTCGGGCTGGTCCTTCGCAAGGGCGAGGTGCCGAAGGAGCAGGTGCTCGGGGGAGCGCAGGTGAACGTGAAGCGGCTGTACGACGATGGCTCGGCCCGCCTCGCCGTCGTCTCGGCAATGCTGCCCAGCCTGCCCGCGAATGGCTCAGTGGCGGTCAAGGTGGTGGCCAGCCAGCCCCTGCCGGAGGCGCCACTGAAGCCCGTCATGCTCGACGAACTGCTGAAGACGGACTTCGATGCGGTGGTGACGCTGACGTTCCCCGACGGCGCGGTGCGCTCGGCGAGCGCGCGGGCCATGCTCGAGCAGGCCGGCGACAGGCCGCCGACGTGGCTCCAAGGCCACATCGCCACTGAATGGCTCATCTCTGGTCCGCCCGTGAACAAGGACGGGAAGCCCGACGAGGACCTGAACGTGCAGTTCCAGGTGCGGGCCTATGCGGGCCTCAGGCGGGTCCGCGTGTCAGTCGTGGTCGAGAATTGCTGGGACACCTGGGCGGGCAACATCCGCTACGACGCGGCGGTGTCGGTCGGCGGCAAAGAGGTCTTCGCCGCCAAGGCTGTGGACCATCGCCCCCTCGCCCGCTGGCGCAAGGTCTTCGGGTGGGGCGGCGAGGAACCCCCTGTCCATACCGTCCATGACGTCCATCATCTTACCTCGACCGGGGTGCTGCCGAACTACGATCTGAGCTTGCCCCCCACCCCGCCCGACTGGCAGATGAAGCGCGACCTCGGCCTCGCCGGCCCGCTCTGGCAGATCATGGGCCACGGCTCGCTGACCGCCTACATGCCCACCACGGGCGGCCGCCCCGAGATCGGCCCCTACCCCGCCTGGGCCGTTCGCTACCTGCTCCACCCCGACCCGCGCGGCCGCGACCTCGTGCTCGCCAACGGCGACCTCGCCGGCTCCTGGCCCATCCACGTCCGCGCCCGCAAGACCGGCCGCATCATGTCCATTGACGACCGCCCCGACTTCTGGCTTGATGGCCGCGGCAAGGACAAGCCGGCCTGGAAGCCCGACCGCACGCCGCCGGACCCGAAGCAGCCGAAACTCGTGCCCGACCTCGCGCACCAGGGCTCGTTCGCCTACGTGCCCTATCTCCTCACGGGCGACTTCTACTACCTCGAAGAAGCCTACTTCTGGGCGGGCTACTGCCTCATCGCCACCTGGCCCGCGCCGCGCGGCGGCGCCGAGGGCATCATCGCCGACCAGATTCGCGGCGAGGCCTGGGCACTGCGCAACATCGCCGACGCCGCCTGGATTGCCCCCACCGACGCCCCCGAGGGCCGCTACCTGGAGGAAAAGCTCCGCAACAACATCGCCGACCGCATCCGCCGCATGTACGGCCCGCCCGAGTTCAGCAAACTTGGCTTCTGGGGACCCCGCACAGTCCAGGACGCCCGCGTACAGAACCCCGCGAACCCCAACTGGCTCATCACCGCCCCCTGGGAGCACGACTACCTGATCTGGAGCTTTCACCACCTCGTCGAGCTTGGCTGGCCCGACGCCGCGAAGGTCCGCGACTACCAGCTCCGCTGGCGCGTCGGCGCCCTCACCAACGCCCCGGCCTTCGACCCCCTGCTCGCCACCCCCTACCGCATGGTCGTCGGCGAGAAGGAGCCGGGCGGCCCCATCCGCTTCTACGACGACTGGAAGAAGCTCGGCGAGGAGAACGCCAAGCTCAGCAAGCCCGGCCTCACCACCTACGGCGGCGGCTACTCCTATTCCGCCCGCGCCGCCGTCATCTGCGGCATAGATGGCGGCTTCCCCAAGGCCCGCGAGGCCCTCGACTGGCTCGACGCCCACCTCCCCAACCCCCGCGACGCCATGTCCCGCGACCCCCTCTGGGCCATCCAGCCGCGAGGCACGCGAGGACCCCAGTGATCCAATCAGGAGAATCCACGATGCGGAACCGGCAAGAAATGGTGCTGCGTAGCCTGTGGATTGCAGCCGCCCTCGGCGCGTGGGCAGCAGCCGGGGAACAGGTCATCTTCGACATGGACACGGTCCGCCACAGGCCCACGCCCTTCGGCAAGGAGAAGCAGCCGGCGGGGACGGTCGAGCTGGTCGAGGGGAAGGTGGGCAAGGCGTGCAGGTTCACGTTCGCCGAGGGGGCCTCGGGCGGGTTCTTCGTCGCACCCGTGCGGGCGACGCCCGAGTGGGATAAGGCCGCCGGCATCTCCTTCTGGCTCAAGGGCGATGGCTCGAAGAACTGGGGCGGCATCGAGCTGATTGACGGCTCCGACTACGCGCTCCGCTATGCCGCCGCTTTCCCCCTCGACTCCACCGAATGGCGGAAGATCAGCATCCCCTGGTGCGACCTGATTCCCGAGCTGCCCAAGGCCAGGCTCGTCGGCACGAAGGACGGCTATGCCCCCTCGGGCTTCGGGAACTTCTGGTTCGGCAAGTGGTGGACCTGGCGCGACTACCCCGCCCACTCGTTCACGATTGACCAGGTGGCTCTCGAGAGCGACATCCCGATTGACACCACGGACTACACTCCCGCGAAGGGGGGCACCCCGAAACTGCTGGCCAAGCTCAAGGCGAAGCAGCCGATCACAATCGTGACGATGGGCGATTCGCTCACCGACAAGCGCCACTGGGCCAACCGCCAGGTGGTCTGGGCCGAGCTATTAGCCGCGAAGCTCAAGGAAGTCTACGGCGCCGAAGTGAACCTGGTCAACGTTTCCCGCGGCGGCTCGCAGCTCACCCACGGACTCCTCCAGATGCCGCTGTGGGTCCGCGACACGCCCGAGCCCGACCTGGTGACCGTGTGGTATGGCTTCAACGACTGGACCGACGGTATGCGGGGCGAGCAGTTCCAGACCACCCTCGCCTTCGCCGTGGACCGCATTCGCCGTCTCACGAAGGGCAAGGCCGAGGTGATGCTGATGACCACCTGCCCCGCCCTCGAGCGCTGGGACACGATGGACGAGATGGCGGGCGCCGTCCGCATCGTCGCTCTGAAGAAGAGGACGGGCCTGGGCGACGTTGCGGCGGCGTTCAAGAAGGCCGGCGGCGACGAGGCGACCCGTCTGAAACTCTTCTGCTCGGACAAGACGCATCTCGGCGCCGATGGCCACAAGCTGGCGGCCGAGGCCGCGACCAAGGCCATTGGGGCGGAGTGAATCCGCAATGCGTAATCCGTGATGCGTAACCAGACAGGGAAGGAGTCCGTCATCACCGCGCTTCTGTCCTTCTCTGATTACGGATTACGAATTGCGGATTACGGATTGCCGAAGGAAAAACCATGAGGAACGCACAGACCCTCCTTGTCGCCATTCTCCTCGTTTCGGGAGCATCGGCCGCCATGAAGCCCCGCGTCATCGAGACCAGGTTCCCCACCGACGACGTGGTGATCGCCTCGCTGGTCATCGAGGCGCCGAAGGATGGTAAGGGCGACGCGACGGGGGCGATTCAGGCGGCGATTGACGAGGCCGCCGCCGCGGGCGGAGGCGTCGTCTTCCTCCCCGCCGGCCGCTACCGCCTCGCAGGCCGCCTCACCCTCAAGGAAGGCGTCACCCTCCGCGGCGACTGGGCGCCTAACCTCCCGCAGGTTCCAAGACCTGCGGGAGGTTACACGATCCTCATGCCCACCGCCGACAAGGGGAATGCCGACGGCCCGCCCGCAATCACAATGGAGCGCGGCACGGGTCTCACCAACCTTGCCATCTGGTATCCCGACCAGGACCCGATGAAGATCGTCCCATACCCCTGGACCCTCCGCACCTCGGAGAAGGTCACGGGCAACAACATCACCATCCAGAACGTCGCCCTCATCAACCCCTACCAAGCCATCAAGATCGGCCCCGAGTGGAACGAGCTTCACACCATTCGCAACGTCGTCGGCACGCCCCTCAAAGCCGGCATCTGGATGGATACGACGACGGACATCGGGCGCCTGACGGACGTGGACTTCTGCCCTCGCTGCTGGGAAGAATCGGGTCTGCCCGGCGCGCCGACGACCGACCCGGCCAAGAAGGCCCTCCGCGACTCCCTGTCTGCCGACGGCGTCGCCTTCGAGATGCGCCGCTCCGACTGGGAATACGTCTACCGCATCAGGGCAACAGGCTACGACACAGGCTTCGTCGCGCGTGCGGGCAAGCAGGGAACCGCGAACGCGGTCATGGCCTGGAGTGACTTCGCCCGATGCGCAACGGCCCTGGGCCTCGAGCGCCTCAACGCAATCGGCCTGTCGGTGACCGGCTGCTCACTCGACGGCTGCCCTTCGGTCAGCGCACCGCAGTCCTTCGCTTCCACCGCCCAATTCCATTCCTGCGACTTCGGCGGCCCGCTTGCTCTCGGCGGCCCTGGGACGTTGACTTTCCAGAGGTCCGTCTTCGGTGGACCCCTCGGCATCCTTACGGAAGCCAAGGGGGGCCAGCTTTCGCTGCTCGGCTGCTCGTTCATGTTGAAGGACGCGGTGGTGAGGCTGGGCGAGGGAGTGCGGCGAGCACGCCTCCTCGGCAATCGGCTACCTTCCCATCCGCGGGTCGAGAACGCCAGCCGCGGCGATGTCCTGGTCAGCGGCTATGAGTTCCTGCCCGCGCTACCCCTCCGCTTCCCCGAGGCCGCCCCGCCGCACCCGGTGCCGGCCAACCGGCAGCTCTTCGTCGTCACCGACTTCGGCGCGGGGGCGGGCGAGCAGGACAACACGGCGGCGTTTGGGAGAGCGCTCGACGCGGCACAGAAGGCCGGCGGGGGGACGGTGTACGTGCCCGCGGGGAACTACCGGTTCGCGGGGGAGATCGTGGTGCCGTCGGGCGTCGAGCTTCGCGGGGTCTTTGACGTGCCCCACCACACGGTCTCGGGCGGGTCGGTGCTGATCCCGACGAGTGGCAAGGGAAAAGCCGACGGGACGCCGTTCATCCGCCTCGAGGCGAAGTCGGGGCTGCGGGGACTCACCATCTGGTATTCCGAGCAGGACCTGCGAAACATCCAGCCCTATCCCTGGGCGATCCAGAGCCTGGGGCCGGGGTGCTGGCTGGTGGACGTGACGCTGGGCAATGCCTACCAGGGCGCCGATTTCTGGACGCATCCCAGTGACGGCCACGTCATCCGCTACCTCGCGGGCGCCGTGTTCAAGCGGGGGCTCTTCGTCTCCAAGTGCAAGGGCGACGGATGGGTCGAGGACGTGCAGTTCAATCCCCACTACTCGGTCCGCGTTCATCCCAGCCTAACCGCCATCCTAACCTCCCGAAGGTTCCAAAACCTTCGGGAGGTTAAGGGGGACGACATCAATGCTGTCATCGAGTACCAGCGGGCGAACCTGGAGGGGCTTGTCTTCGGGGCGTGCGAGAACGAGCACGTGCGGGGCACATTCCTCTACGCGGCCTACGACGGCATCGCCTTCCGCGATGACGCGGCGTGGGGACACGCCGCCCACAAGGGCGCGAACGCGACGGTGGTCAACCACGGCACCGACACGGGGAGCCGCTGCGCCGTGCTGGAGGGGAGCGCGAACGTGACGTTCATCAACGCCCAACTTGTGCCGCTGGGCGCGCACGAGGTGGGGGCGATCATCGTGGGCGATTCGTTCAAGGGCAAGGCCAGCTTCTTCAACACGCAAATCTGGGGCGGGAAGACGAGCGGCATCATCGGCGGCAGCGGCGATGTGCTGATTCAGGGCGTGAACACCCTCTGCGGCCCCTTCATCCTCAAGGGCGGCCGCGTGACCGTCGAGAACGCCCACTGGACGCGCGACCTGCCCGTTCACATCCGCGTGGAGCCGACAGTCGAGAGCGCCCGCCTCATCGCCAACCTCGCGCCCAACGAGTTGAAGGTCGAAGACCTAACCTCCCGCAGGTCGGGAAGCCTGCGGGAGGTTTCGAGGGTCTACGCCCGCTGCAATTCGCTTGCCATTCCCCCCGCGGCCGGCCGCTTCACGTTCAAGACGGGCTTCGAGGAAGGCGAGCCGCAGCCCGCGGCGGACGCCATGGCCAAGCAGGGTGGCGGCCTCAAGAGCGTGAGCAAGCCCGAATGCCGGGTGGCCGACGCGCCAACCCTCCCGCAGGCTTCGGCGCCTGCGGGAGGTTACTCAGGAGGCAAGCGGGCGCTGCGGGTCGCCGGCGTCGCCGACGACCCGGCCTACTCGCACGCCTACTTCCGGCTTTTCGAGGAGAAGATCGGCATCGCCGCCGATTCGGTGCTGAGCTACTGGATTCGCCCGACGAACGAGCGCGGCCGCTGCGTGGGCCTCGACCTTCTCTTCGCCGACGGCGCGGTCCTCCGCGACTCGGGGGCGAAGGCCAGCGACGGCCAGGGCGTCCACCCCGGCAACCCCAAGGGCGAAGTGGGCAGGTGGACGAAGATCGCCATCCCCCTCGGCCACACCCATACGGGAAAGGCCATTGCGGCCATCCTCGTCGCCTACGACAGCCGTTCTGGCGGCGGCCCCTTTGAGGCCTGGATTGACGACATCGCCATCGAGTCCGCCCAGCCCGCCGCCACGGTCGCCGTCGCGGCCAAGCCCGCGGGCGGGGTCTTCCAGGGCAAAGTCGCCATCGAACTCGCCACGTCGGCGGGTCCGATTGTGGGCGGGGCCTCCGTGCCCCGCGATTCGCGGGACGCGGAGGTCCCGCCCACGAAGGCGGGCAAGGAAGCAGTCCTCCGCTACCGCCTCGACGGCCTTTCGCCCACCGCGGAGTCGCCCCGCTATGAGAGGCCCATCGTCCTCGACCAGCCGGGGCTCTGGGAGCTTCGCTTCGCCGCCCAGGCCCCCGACGGTCGGTTGGGTCGTGTGTTTGCGGAGCTATACGAAATACGGTAGGGTGTGCATACCTCCACACGGACCTTTCCCGCGTGCAAGCATGCACGCCCTACGCCAGGGAGGCCAAGAGTCGAGCCATGCGGAATCCGACTGCGTCGGTCGTCGCTCTTACGCTCTTCGCCGGACTCGCCCTCGCCGAGCAGGCGGTCGTGCGCGTGGACCTTGGCCGGGCCGCGCGGACGATGGCCGGCGGCATCGGGGCGTCATGGCACGCCATTCGCGCCCACTTCGGCGGGCCGCGAGCCAGCGCCTGGGGCGCCAACCCACCGCTCAACAACGTGGTGGCTTGGCAGCAAATCCAGCAGCACGCCGCCTGGCTGGGCCTCGACTGGCTCCGCGTACAGATTGACCAGCGAATGTACGAGCCCGAACGCGGCCGGTTCGACTGGAATAACGACGAGATGCGCACGCTCTACCGCATCCTGGAGTGGGCCGAGACGCACAAGGCCGACGTCTTCCTCCAGCAGATGTGGAGCCACGTGGACTGGAACGCCGTGGCCAACGTGGACCCATTGCGGAGCGCGCCGAAGTCTATGGACGCCTTCGCCGACGGCCTGGCCACGCTGGCCGAGCACCTGCTGAGGACGCGGCGCTACACGTGCCTCCAGTGGCTGAACATCACGAACGAGCCGGGCCACGAGTGGTCGTGGTGGCAGGGGCCGAGCGGCGCGGAATCCATCACGCCCGGCCTGGCCGCGGTGAGGGCCGCGCTCGACCGCCGCGGGCTCAAGCTGCCGCTCTCGGGCCCAGGCTGGCTCGACCCGCGCCCGCCCGACCGGCGGCGGATGGACTTCGATGCTCTTCTGGCGGCTTACGACATTCACTGGTTCTCGGGCCTGGACGCCGAACGGCAGGAGATTCTCGCCGCCTGGGCCGCCTGGGCGCACGAGCGCCGCAAGCCGCTGTTCCTCTCGGAGTTCGGCGATGTGCGCCTCGGCAGCGGCCCCAACGACCCCGGCCCTGCGACGTTCCAGGCCGCTGTCTCGAACGCCGAAACCGTCGTGCGCGGCATTGCAGCGGGCGTGGACGGCTTCAGCCGGTGCAGCTTCCTGAACCGCGGCGACCTCGACGGCCATTGGCAACTCGTGCGCACGTGGGACAGGAAGGCCGAGAAGCACCTGCCCGAGGCGAGCGTGGAGCCCGTGGCCTACTACGGCTACGCCATTCTCACGCGCTTCGCGGCGAAGCGCTCAGAGGTGCTGAGGTGCGAGGTGAAGGCCGCGTCGCGCCGGAAGGCGGCGCCGGGCATCGCCGTCGCGGCCCTGCGCAGCCCGAAGGGGCAGGTCACGATCTTCCTGGTCAACCCCCTGGAAGTCGAGCACGAGGCCCGGGTTGAGCTGGCCGGCCTGGCTGCCGCGACGAGGCTCTTTCGATACCAGCTCACCTCGGCGGCCCTCGCTGCGGAAGCGAAGCTCGCGCCGAGCGGCGAGTTCGCGCTCTCGGCCGAAACCACGAGCCTCACGGACAGGCTGCCGCCGCAGAGCATCACCGCCCTCACCACCTACTCCCTCGCCCCGACCGATGCGGGCGCAATGGCGGAGTGAAGGCGGAATGCCGCGCGGGGCAGGTTCACGCCTCAGGGCTTGCTCGCGATCTTCCTTGCTTCGCCCTCAGAGATTACCCGGAACGTGACGTTGTAGGGCTTCTGGAAGCCGGGATAGGCCAGGCGATAGGCCGAGGTGCAGCGATAGGGGCGATCGCGCCACGAGCCCCCACGCACCACACGGCGGACGTCGGACTTGTCGGACCTGTCCGGCGGGTCTGACTTGTCCAACGGATAGGGGCGATGCTCGGAGCGGGTCCACTCCGCCATGTTGCCGTGCATGTCGCACAGGCCCCAGGGGTTGGGCTGGTAGCTGCCGATGGGCGCGGCCACGAGATGGCCGTCGTTGAAGCGGGTCTCCTTGGGAATCCAGTCGTCGTACTTCGTGGCGTTGGGCTGAGGGTCCCAGACGGTGTAGGGGTTGCTGGCGAACTCGCGCAACTTGGCGTCGCCCAGGTTGGCGAGCTTCGAGAAATCGGCGTCGAGGCCGCCATACCAGAACGGCGTGGCCGTGCCCGCGCGGCAGGCCCACTCCCACTGGGCCTCGGTGGGCAGGGTGAAGTGTTCGCCCGTCTTCCTTGACAGCCATTCGCAGAAGGCCATGGCCTGGTGCCAGGAGAGGCGAACGACCGGCTGCCTGGGCTCGTTGCAGGGGTAGCCGTGGACGCCGAACTGGTAGGTATTCTTGTCCTCCACGCGGCTGTCGTGGGCGGAGTCGAAGAGGGCGAACTGCTCGTTGGAGACCTCGCAGCGGCCCATCCAGAAGGGCCGCTCGATCTTCACGCGGTGCACGGGCTGCTCGTCGGGCGAGCCGTTGGGGTCGCCCATGAGGAACTCGCCGGCGGGGATGAGGACGAGGTCGAGGATGATGCCGGGCGCAAGCTCGACTTTGCGTTCGGTGACGGGGCCGGCGGCGGCCTGGCGCTTCTTGGCCTCGGCGGCGTCGAAGGGCCAGCCTTCCAACCTAACCTCCCGCAGGTTTTGGAACCTGCGGGAGGTTTCATCGGCAACGGGTGGGGGAGTGGGGTCGGCGAGTTTGGCAGGGGGCAGGGCGGCGTCGGCTTCGGGGTCGGTGTCGAGGTTGGCGTAGAGCCTGGCCAGCTCGAGGCGGCGCTCGCGCTGCTTGCCGGGGTTGTGGCCCATCTCGGTCCATGTGCCGAAGTAGGGCGTGTTGAGGTCAATCCAGGTCACCAGGCGGTCCCAGGCCTCGGCGTCGAGCTTCACTCCGTAGTGGCCCTTCTGGAGCAGTTGCACGAGCTCGGTGGTGTCGGCGTGGAACTCCAGCGGCGTGAGCATGTGGTAGTCGCCCTCGATGCCGTTACGGCGGACGTAGCGGCTCAGCTCGGCGTAGCCGGCCGAGAAGCGGCCGGCGTTGCCGCCGCCGTTGCCGGGCGTGACGAGCGAGAAATCGGTGAGCTTCTGGTCGCCGCGCAGGGTGGCGGCTTTCGTGCCCTCGTGGCAGGCGATGCAGTACTTGTCCACCACGGGCTGCACCTCGCGAGCGTAGCTGAAGGCGCGGGCCGGGCCACGCCAGGGCTCGATGTCGACGGGCGGCTTGGACTGCGCGATCGTCTGCCGCGCGGGCGGCGAGGAATTCTGCTGCTCGTGGCAGCCCACGCACGAGAGGGTCTCGCCCGGCATGGCGGTCATCCAGCTTCGCATGAGCTGAAGAGCCTTGCCCTCGGCGTCGAGCGGCTGAATCGAGATGGGCGTGTTGGCCGGCACGCGGAAGAGGGCCGAGCCGTCGGCCTCGACCGGCACCGTGCCCACGATGCGCTTGGGGTCCCACGGGCCGTCCATGCCCACGACCCCGAGCAACCCGCCCATGCCGTGGTAGGCGAAATGGTACGAGAAGACGCGCAGCCGCTTCACCGAGCCGCGCGGCACGCCCTTCAGCCCGTCGCCCTGGTAAACGTCCACCATATACACCACGGCGTCCTTCCGCTTGAGGTCCACCTTGTCGGGGATGACAGGCGGCTTGGGGGCCTTCTGGAGCGGGATGGGCTCGAGGATGGCGTAGCCCGGCTCCTCGTGGAGCAGGAGCATGTTGTCGAAGGTGTCCACCAGGTAGAGGCCCCAGTGGGCCTGGGGCGTGGGCTTGCAGGAGACCAGGAAGTGCTTCTCGCTGAGGGGATACGGGTGGAGGAACTTCGGCCACGAGCCGTCCACGAGGGCATCGCGGACGACTCGCTCGACGGGCTTGCCGTAGCCGGGGATGCGCTGGAGGGCGCCGCTGGCCTCGTGGCGGCCCTTGCCGGGGTCGAAGATGACCAGTTCGCCCATCCGCGGCACGCCGTGGTGGCCGGTGACGATGCCCACGACCTTCGTCGGGTGGTTCGGGATGGGACGGGCGTAGAAGACGCCGTTCGGCCAGTACGAGTTGCTGCCGTAGTACTCCATCTGCTCGGTGCCGTCGGGGTTCATGTGGAAGAGGAGACGCGTCTGCGAGTGCGGCGTATCCGTGTACTCCCAGCGAAGGTAGAGGACGCGGCCGTTGTTGAGCACGGTCGGGCACCAGTCGTGGTCCTGCTCGAAGCAGAGCTGGCGGATGTTCTTGCCGTCGGCGTCCATGCGATAGAGCATCGAGACATGGGAGGAGCCGAAGACGCATGGGACGCCGACGAAGGCGGCGGTGGAGCCGAACATGATGCGGCCATCGGGCAGGTAGCAGGCGTCGTAGCTATCCACGTCGGGCTGCTCGCCCGTCAGTTGCCGCACCTTGTAACCTCCCGCAGGTTCCAAAACCTGCGGGAGGTTAGGCGGGAGGTCAAGCTCGAAGACCTGCCAGCGGTTCTTGGCGTCGAGCGAGGAGAAGAGCAGGCGGTCGGCGTCGAAATGCAGGTCCACGTCCCCGACGAACTTGCCGCCGTCGGGCTTGAAAAGGGTCTGGACGCGGGGCGCAGAGGCCCCGCCCACAGCGCGGAGCGAGAGGACCGCGATCTCGTTGTCGAGCCCGCTGCGCGGCAGGCACGAGTTGCCCTGCCAGTTGGCGGGCAGGGCCAGGTTGCGGGCATTGCGGCGCACGACGAGCAGCTTGTCGAACGACAGGAGCGGGTTGGCGAGCAGGGCCTCGCTCTTGAGCGACTCGAATTCCTCGACGAGCTTCGCCTTGCGTTCCGGGTCGGCCGCTGCTTTGTCGTCGACAGCGGCCGCCTTCTCGAGCACCTCGAGCCGCCGGAGAAACTCGCGGCCCTTGGGGTACTTGTCGCCCTGGGTCTCGATGAGATCGCTGACCGCAAGGCGCAGCGGCTCGAACTTCAGGTCGCCCAGCTTCGCCAGGTTCTCCTCGATGGTGCGGGCGCGGTAGTAGAGTTCGCGCACCTTCTGAAGCGCGGCGGCGTCGGCCGCGGTGGGCGCGAGCTTCTGGGCCTCGGCGGCCACGGACTTGGCCCGGCTCGCCGCGCACTTGGCGTAGCGGGCCGCAAGCGTCGCCATGTCGCCCGCGCGCCAGTCGTCATCCCAGATGCGGTCCTCGCGCTCCCACGCCATCTCGCGGGCGGCGGCGGGGAAGTCGCGGCGGACGAGTGCCCACAGGGCCTCCAGGTCGCTCGTGCGGTCGGCCTTGTCAAGCACGTGGAAGCGCACGGAGCCGTGCGAGGTCGCCTCGGCGCCAATGCCCACCCAGGCTTCGAACCGTGCGTACTTCCTGCCGAGGGCGAAGCACAAGGCGCTCGGGGCGTGAGCCCAGAAGCCGTACTCGTATCGCTTGTTGGCGATGCGCAGGCCGCCGCCCGAGTGGCTGTTATTCGCGATGAGATGGCCCCAGCCGACCTTGACCGAGGTGGGCTTGAGCGTGGGCAGGCGCACCTCGGCGCCGTCCGCGGTGATGAGCCGCGGCTCGGCCCAGATCGCCTGGTCCCAATCGTAGTTGTCGTCGCCCACGTCGGCCACCAGCCAAAGCTGGTCGAGGGCCGACACGTCGAGCGAAATCTGCTGGGCCGGCTGGCCGCCGCGCACGATGCCCGTGACGTAGGGCTTGAAGGCCGCGTCCTTGGGCGCCTCGGCCTGGGCCTTGGCCAGGGCCTCCCGCGACGCCAGCATCGTGTCAGGCCACGTCGCCTTCTTCACGTAATATGCGGGGTCGGCGGGCATCTCGGCGGCAACCGCCGCCGCCGCAAGCACACAGGCCAGGCAGGCACGAAGCATCAGCTTCTCCTCGTGGGGGACATAGGGGGTATTCCTTTTTTTATATAGCATATATAGCGCGATTGGCGTCTCTGCGCAACGCCGAGATTGGTACCTCCCGCAGCTTTGAAACCTGCGGGAGGATCGGCGACTAGTCCCATAGCGGGAGGTCCAGTTGCGCAGGATGGGCGGGTAGGGGAGGGCGGCCGGAATCTGTGTGCCCTTGGGACAGGGCCTACTCCCCCACCCGCTTCAGGCGAAGAGCCGTGTCCCACGAAATCTCGGGCAAAGCGACCATCAGCTTGCCGTCGGGGCCGGCGCTGCCCTCTTCGGTGCGGGTGACGGCGCCCTTCACGGTGTCCCAGTGCTCGATGGCCCACCGGCCCGGCTTGAGGCCGGCGACGACGAGTTTCGCCCCCGCGATGGGCACGGGCTTGAAGTTCCTGGCCGTGGCGTTGGGCCAGGTGTGCAGCTTGTTCTGCACCCAGAGCAGCGCCTTGTCCTCCCCCACCAGGCCCAGGGCGCGCAGCGGCTCGGCGATAGACCGTGTTTGCCGCAGCCACGGAATCTTGTAGGTGGCGACCGAAATCCAGTCCTTGCCCGTGTTCTCCACCTTCACCACGTGCTTGCCGGCGGGCAGGTCAATTGAGTAGATGCCATCGTAGTCGTGCACCACGTCCTTGGGGTTCTCGGGCAGGGGCATGGGCTTGTCGAGCACCAGCGTGCCGTCGAGCGAGATCTGGAGCTGCCCCTCGCCGTAGCCCGAGAGGCCCTTGACCTCGACGCCGAACTTCGTGGCCTCGGGCACGTCGAGGTCGAAGGTCACGGGGTTGTGCTTGTCCTTGTGAAAGCCGAGGCCGTGGAGCAACTCGCTCGCGGCGACGGCGTAGGTGAGCGTGCCCTCGCGGTCCACCTTGAGGGTGAGGGGGCGGTTGAAGTCGGCCGGCTCCCATTTGCCCTGGAGGGTCGCGAGCACCATCGGCTCCTTGAGCGTGAGGTCGCCGCACAGAATCTGAAACTCGGCCTTACGCGCCTTCTCTGCCACGAAGTCGAAACCCTGCACCCAGCGGGCGAAGGCGCCGAAAACGGGATAGAGGCCGCAGGGGTCCACGTAGCTGTCCCACCACCAGGTCATCGGGGTGCCGGCCTGCCCCTGCCCCACCGAGGCGTAGAGGGCGTTGTGCAGGTGGATGCCGGTGGGGTCCGTGTCGGCGGTCATCTTGCCGTCGCCAATGCCGAACTCGCCGAAGAAGCAGGGCATGGGCACGACGGGGAGCTTCTCGGCCAGCTCCTTGGCCATGTCCTTCGCCCCGTAGTAGTGGGGCTGCGCGAAGTCGAGGTCGGGCAGGGCCATGAGTATGGGGTCGGCGTTTGGAATCGCGACGCTCGTCGTGATCAGGTGGCCCCAGGGGTCCAGGGCGCGCAGGTGCCGGGCCATGGCCTTGTGCCAGGCGACCACGGTGTCGGAGTGGTAGTCGTCAATGATGTCCACCTCGTTCCAGAACTCCCAGGCGAAGACAGCGGGGCTGTAGCCGTAGCGTGCGACGAGGTAGCGGAGGCGGTTGCGGTAGTTGCGCAGGCTCCAGGGGTTGGTGAAGTAGTCGAGCGGTTTGCCCAGCGGCCCGCCGCGGGAGCGGACGTAGGGGGCGTCCTCGTAGTTGCCGGGCGAGCGCTCGGTGGAGCGCAGGATGTTGAAGCTGTCAATGCACAGCATCAGTCGCAGGCCCAGGCGTTCGGCAGACTCGACCACGCGGTCGAGGCGGGCGGCGCGGCCGAGGTCAATGGCGTCGTCGCCCGATTCGGCGGTGTTCAGGGCCAGGGTGGTCCAGTGGGGCGAGAGCCACAAGCGGGCGAAGTTGCAGCCTTGCTCGGCGTAGCGGGGCAGCCAGTCGTCGTAGTCGTAGGTGCCGCGGCGGCCGGCCCAGCACACGTTGGCGCCGACGGGGAAGAAGCTCTCGCCGCGGTCGGTGACGAAGTAGCGCGGGTCGGCCGCGTGGCGGCGGACCATGCCCGGCGCATCGACGGGCGAAACGTCCACCCGGACCGGCTCGGACATGACGGTGCCCGTCTGGTCCCAGGCGGCGACGCGGATGAAGTGGGTGCCGGGCTCGCGGAAGGAGAGGCGCACCTGCCAGCGCGGCGGGCCGATGGGCTCGTTCACCTCGGCTTCGGTCATGTCGTCGAGCCAGCGGTCGCACGGCTGGTAGAGGAAGCCGGGCACGCGCCAGGTCTTGCCCGAGGGCGTGGCGACGGCGGCCTCGACGGCCACCTCGTCGGCGTCGAAGGGGTTGTCGTAGGGTGCGGCGAGGTCCACGTCCAGGGTCACGCGCTCGAAGGCGCGGGCCGTTGTGCGGTCGGGGCGCACGCCGCGCAGGGCGATGGGCGGAGGCGGCGCGATGCCTGCCCTCCCCTGCTCGCAGTGCGTGCGAATCTCGTCCGGCTCGAGCGCCCGGCTGAAGAGCTTCACCTCGTCCACCGCCACGTGGAAGACCCAGGGGTGCTGGTTGTGCTTGCCGATCAGCAGGTCGGTGTCGGGCGCAGGGGTGAGCGGCCCTTCGACCCAGCGGCGCCCCACCTCGCGGCCGCCGGCATAAAGCGTGATGCCGAAGGTGCGGTCGAACGTCGCGGCCACGTGCACCCACTGCCGCACGGGCAGCTTGGCCTTGGCCGTGCATGAGGCCCACGTGCCGCCCACGGCCAGGTGGAGACCCAAGTCCCCTGCCCCATCGAGGCCGAAGTAGTAGCCCAGCGGATAGTTGTGCTGGTTCACGATGGCGCACCAGCGGTCGGGCGGGCCGAGCAGCTTCACCCAGGCCTCCACGCTGAAGGCGTCGCGGAAGCGGGGCGCGACTGCGGCCGCGCGGGCGACGTAGCTGGAGTAGCCGTTAAAGCGCAGTCCCCTCCCCTCCACCCCGCGCGTCCAGCGGGCGAAGGCCACGGTGTCCTTCGAGCCGCACAGGCCGTCGGCGGTCACACTCCCCTCCCCTTCGCTGAAGGGCCACCAGGCCACCAGCCCCCTCTCCCACCGCCCGGGCACCAGCATGACGGCCTGGAGGTTGGTCACGGCGCCCTTGGGCTTGGTGAGCGCGCGGAAGGCGACGGGGTAGGCCCCGGCCCGCGGTACATCGAGGATGCCGACGGCCTCGGAGACGAACTTGCCCCAGCCGCCGGTGGGCTTGACGGGGACGCGAAAGGTTTGTTCGCCAATGGCCAGCTCGCACTCGGCCCCCGCCGTGTCGGCTGGGCAGGCCTGCGTCACCTGCACCAGGAAAGTGCCCGGCTCCTCGACGTGCAGGTCCCAGCTCACCCAGTCGCTCACGTTGGTCCAGAAACCGATGTTATCGCGCTCGTGGCCGAACTCGTATCGGGCGGTGGAGCCGTGGATGAGGGCCTCCTTGGCGTGGAGGACGATTGGCTTGGGCGGCTGGGCAGTCTCCGCGGGATGGCTTGGCGGCGAGCCGATCAGGCGGGGCGCTCCGGGAGGCGGCGGTGTACGCCCACTTGTGGGCCGCCCGCATCCGGCGGCCAGGATCGCGGCGGCGCAGACACTGGCCGCGGCGCACAATCGCATCGCGGCAGGTGCCCTGGAGCTTCGCGCCACTCATGCCCTCCGGAGGAGAGGCCAATCGAGAGAGAACAACCTGTGCCACGGCGAAGCGATTGTACCCCGCCCCCCCAGCAACTGCAACCCCCCTTTCTGGCGTCGCAGTTTGCTTGACAAAGTTGGGGACACAGGGATATAATCCCAAGGAGGGAGCGTGCGCAAAGAGGCGGGCGAGGGGCAATACAACTGGGGGTGCATAACCAATGAGTACGCCTGTTCTTGGAACGCAGCGGCCTGGGTGGCGCGTCCGCCGGCGGGCGTTCACGCTCGTGGAACTGCTCGTCGTGCTCGGGATCATCAGCATCCTGGCGGGCCTGCTCCTGCCGGCCATTGTGCGCTCCCTGGCCACGGCCGAGCTCACAAACTGCCTGAGCAACCAGCGCCAGATCGGCCAGGCCATGGCCAATTACAACAAGGACTTCGAGTCGTGGATGGTCTCGGCGGGCTCACGCACGACCCCTGCGATCAGCGTCACCGGCGGCACCACCTCCGTGCCCAGCTACGGTCCGTTCGTCGAGCCGCCCTACGACTATCCGGCCGCGGCCGCCCGGTGCTCGACCACGCGCTTCCCCTTCTGGTATGCGGCCCTCGCGCCATACGTCAACGTCACCGCCACGTGGCGAAACGCCGTGATCTCCTACTGCAACCGCACGGGCAAGAAACAAAGCGAAGTGACCGACGACACCTACTACCACATCGAAATCGCCCGCTTGTGCATGATGTACAGTTGCCCCTCCAAGAAGCAGGCCACCATCGGCTATGGGTACAACTACGCCGCCCCCTTCGGAGAATCTATCCTCTACCCGTTCAACCAGGCCAGGTATGGGCTGGACTATCCGGCCACGGCGTGCAGCGGCGCCAAGTTCCGCAACGCGGCCGACCAGAACCTGGCCCCCGACCAGCAGTGCTGGCCCTACACCATGGGCAGCGAAACCACACAGCCCACCGGCTTCACCCCCTACCCCAACTACATGCTCGGCCACCCGTCCGGCGCGCCGATCCTCTGGTACGGCCAATCGGCGCATTTCAGCGTCATGAGCGACCCCAGCGGCCAGATCGCCGTGTGTGACACGGGGCTGGTGACCAATGACCCGGTCTGGCAGGCATACACCACGGTGCCCAAGTGGCGGCCCACCGAGCAGTACAGCGTGCCGACCGAGTGGCGCGAGCACACGGCGGGTCTTGCGGCCGAGTGCTGGATGGGCTACACCCGGTTTCCGCTCAGCGCCATCTATACCGGCGTAGGGCGCACCTGGGCCGACGTCTGGACCTCGGTAAAGAAGAAGGTGGGCTACTACAAGTACTTCTACTGCTCGTACACCAACGACGACAACGGCATCAACAACCCTGCCTACAACACGGCCTGGCGCCCCGTGCCGCGGCACAACAAGCGCACCGCCTGCCTGTTCTTCGACGGCCGCGTGAGGCCGGTGGACATCATGGACATTGTGAGCTACGAATGGGGCGACCGCCGATGCCTCTTCGACAATAAACCTTTCACCAAGATGCCCACGCCCCGCGACGACATTTTCGCCGAGCTCAACGGCTGCGGGTGCAAGGTCTACAGCGTGACGGACCACACCCACCAGAATAGCTGGCTGCCTGAGCGCGCGGCTGGCGGGTATGTGGACACCTCGAAGTAGTCCGGCGACACCCCTCTTCAAGCTCCGCCTCCCGCGGGTCTGGAACCCGACGCGGGAGGTTTTCAATATCACTCCCACTTCACCTGGCTCACATCGGGCCGCATCACGGCCGTGTCGGGCACATTGACGAGGACCCCGTACTTCGCCACATACACCAGTTGCGTGTAGGGCGTGGCGTAGCGCGCCTTCTCGCCCTTTGTGGGCAGCGGCACCCAGGCGTTGCGCGCGAGCGAGTAGACCCACGGCTCAACTGTGTCCTTGACCTTGATGGCGGCGAAGACGGCATCCTGGCCGTCGAGGTACTCCACCGTGCCCGGCTCGCCCGGCGGCTGACGCGTCGGCCCCGGGTTGATGAAGCGATTCTCCTTGATATCGTAGACCCAGGTGGCGTGGCCGCCGCCCTTGCGGAATTCGTAGAAGAAGACTTGCCCCCTATCGGCCAGCAGGCAGAACGGGCGGCACTCGCCCACCCAGCCAGGCGTCGGCTCGGGGATGCGGCGGACGCTGAGTCTGTTCTCGCGGGCGTCGTAGGCCGAGAAGTAGGCTTCCTTGGCGAAGAAGCGGCCGTCGTACGGCTCCAGGTGTCCCGCGAAGCCGTAGAGCTTGCCCGAGGCATCGGCCACGTGGAGCCGCCCGTAGCTGCCGGGGACTCCCTCGCCGAGAGTCACCTCGCCAATCTCGCGCTGGCGCCACACCCCGCCGCGGTCAAGGTCGTAGAACCAGGCGACGCGAGTGCCCTTCTCCTTCGCAATCTCGGCGTCCCAGCGGCGGCTGTGGGTGCCGGCGTGAACGAACATCCGCCCGTCGCAGGCGACGTAGGAGTTCCGCTGGTGCCCCGCCGGCGGGCCGCCGCGGGTGCTCATCGTACAGCCGTCCCAGTCGTGCGGTGGGATGGGGAAGTTGGAGTCGCCGGCCGTGTGGCACCAGCGGTTGGCCCCCACGGCGTAGACCGCCACGTCGTTGACCTGATAGGTCGAGTGTCCGCCGCCGAAGTAGAAGACGAGGCCGCGGACGGGGTCGGCGGCCATCATCCCCCAGTCGCGCCGAGCCGGCTCGCGGGGCGGCTTGGCGGGGACCCAGGTGTTTGCAGGAAGCTCCTTGAGCTTCGCCAGCCACGCCGGGTCGTCCGGCGGGACCTCTTGGGGCTTGACCGGCGGTGGCTCCTGCCAGATGGGGGCCGGCTGTTCTGGAAGCTTGTCGAGGTGGAGGCGGAAGGCGAACGTCTCCTGACCATCCTCCTTGCTGTCTCGCACGAGGAGCAGAAGGCGATTCTTTGGGTCGACGGCGAGCGACGCCCAACTTGTGTGCAGCCGGTGCCACGGCTGCTCATGGCGCTTCAACCACCCTCTGAGGGTGTCGAATGACCAGAGGGTGATGTTGCCTATCTCAGCGTAGCCGCCACGGAGCGTGACTAGGAGGGTGAGGCCCGATGCCCCGTCGTGGACGAGCTTGGGCTGGCCTTGCTCGGGCGGGCGGCTTGCGCTGGGCAGTTCGCGCCATTGCCGCGTCGCCACGTCGTAGAGCCAAGCATCGTTGAGTGCGCCCGGCTCGGGTGCGCGGCCTGGGTTGCCCAGGTCGCTTCGCACCAGGCCGCTCTGGCCGCCGAAGAGGACGATGGCCTTGGCCTTCGGGTCGTAGACCATCGGCGCGCCGCACCGCGGCGGAGGCTGCACGCGGGGCTTGCCGTCGCGGAGGGTGTCACGACGCCAAAAGTTGTCCTTGAAGCTGTAGACCCAGGTGCCGGAGTGGCCGGAGACCTCGCCTGTGGCGGCTCGCAGATCGTTGTTCTGACTGCCCCAGTGGGGGAAGAGGAGGATCTCGTCGTTGACGGGGTCGTAGCAGATGCCGGCTCCGTAGACGGGGGGCGGGCCGGGGATACGCTCGCCCTTGAAGTCCTGCTCGGGCCGCAGGCCGCGCTCGTACATGCCGTAGGGCGTGGTGGGGTTGAGCGACCACTTGCCGTGCAGCTCCGTCTCCGCCTTCATATCGCGCCAGGCCCGCTTCTCGGGGTCGTAGGCGGCCATCATGCCCTTGAGGACGTAGACGAGTTGCCGCCGCTTCGAGTCGTAGGTCACGGCGTTGAGGACCCACGAGGGGGCTGGGCGGCCGGTCTCGAGCATGCCCCAGCGGCCCCAGGTGCGGACCGATTTCGCCCGGTCCTCGGTGTCAACCGCCTTCCTCAGAACCTCGGCGGGGGCGGAAGGATAGTCGGAGACCCATTCGCACTTCTCGATGTCGAAGGCGCGCACGTCGTCGTGCTCGGCCGCGCCGTTGGGCGCGGCGCCCCAGTGGAGCACCTGGCCGCGGCTGGGCACATACACGATGGCGCTCCAGGCGTAGCCAGGCTCCTTCCTGGTGTCGAGCTTGACCCATTGATTGACGGGCAGGTCGGCGACGGTGGCGGCCTGGAGCAGGCTCGCGGCGGCGAGGAGAAGCGCGAAGAGGCGCGGTCGCACGGGACATCCTCCTGCTCCCCTAACCTCCCGCAGGTGAGGAAACCTGCGGGAGGTCTGCGGGAGGTGAGGCTCAGGGCTTGAGGATGAAGCGGAGGGGCTTGTCCTCGACGATGAGCTGCTTCTCCTGGGGGTCCTTGCCTGGGAACTGCCAGCGGAGCTTGAGGGGGCCGGGCTCGAAGACGCCGAAGAAAGCTTCGGCGGTGCCCGGCACGACGTTCCAGGCGCCGAGGCAGCGCCTGTCGGCCCAGCCGGTGACGGTGAGCGGCCCGGCATAGCCTCCCGCGGGCAAGGCCGCGCGCAGGGCCAGCGGCGGCACGCCGCCGGCGTCGCGGAGGCAGACCCACAACTCGCCGTTCTTGAGCACCAGGGCCAGGTCCTGGGCGCCGTCGCCATCGAGGTCGGCCAGGCAGCCGGCCTGCTGGCCCTCCTGCGCGGCCTCGATCAGGCGGTTCTCATCGAGGTCCAACTCGTGCGCGTGGCCGAAGCTGCGGAAGCCGCGGTTGAAGAAGACATGGGGCGAGCGGTTCGAGTAGAGGATGAGTACGTCCTGGCGGCCGTCGCCATTGGGGTCGGCCGCCATGCCGCCGATGCCGTCGGGCTTCGAGATGTAGGCGATCTCGCCCGAGACGGGCAGGGTCTCCTCGAACTTCGCATCGCCTCGGTTGTGCCAGAGGAGGCAGCGCTCCTCGGCAGCGACGAAGACGTCGAGGAGGCCGTCGGCATCGAAGTCGCCCACGAAGGCGCCCGCCTGGCCTTCGCCGGTGCTGAAGCCTTTGACCAGGGCGCCACCCTCAAACGTGCCAGGCGCCTTGCCCCTGTAGAACACGGCTCCCTTGGCGAAGGGCTGGAGCACGTCGGGGATGCTGTCGCCATCGAAGTCGGCGACCAGGCACGGCCTGGCCGCGCCGAGGTTCGAGCCGATGAACTTGCCGGCAGCGGGCGGCACCAGGAATCCAGTTTTCAGCACGTCCACTCCCCCGTCCTGCGGTGCCACCAACAGCGGGTACGATGCCGTGCTGGCGACGAGCCCCACGCGGCCCATCTCGTCGAGGCTGATCGCCGCGAGGCCCAGGCAGCCATCCTTGAGTTCAACGGCGCTGCCCTTGGCGGCGAAGGTGCCGTCGGCGGCGTGGAGCCAGAGGGTGAGGGCCTTGCCATCGAACGAGGCCAGGTCGAGGCGGCCGTCGCCATCGAAGTCGCCCCAGGTGGCGGCGCGGGACTTCGCGGCGAGCTTAAGTTCCGCTGTCACGTCACCGAGCGCCTTCTTTGCCTTGTCCCAGCGGAAGATGCGGTCGCCGGCGTCGCTGAGGATGTGGAGGGCGAGGCGACCGTCGCCGGCGAGGTCCACGGACATTGCGGCGCGCACCTTGCCGTCGAGCTTCGCGACCTGCCTCGGTTCGAGCCAGTTGGCCATGCTCTTCACGGGCACCGAGGGCGCGGGGTCGGTGAGAATGTAGTCTACCGCGCGGCGCAGCATGTCGGTGCCGCCGGCCCAGGTCTGCTCCATCTCCGAGTCGAGCGCATCGAGCAGCCAAACGCCGGCTGCCGCGCCGACGAAGCGGAACCATCGGCCACGCAGGTGGAGCAGGCCGGCCGCGGCGGGCTCGCGGCCGGCGCCGTCGGGCGCCTCGGGGCGGAACGTGCCGGTGAAGAACAGCGCCTCTTGCGTTGCCGGCCCGATAAGCTGATGAAACGCCTCGACCTGCGGCTTCGGCGACTTGCTGAAGTCGAATCCCGGCGCCTGCTGGGGCGCCTTGCCTTTGAGGGCCTTCACCACCTCGGCCTTCACCGCGCCATCCGCGCCCACCGGCCCCACCTTGAGCGCCAGCACCAGGTCGCTCTGCTGCACGAGGTGGATCGGCGTGAAGTCCGGGCGGATGAGCGCCTGCGCCGTCGAGCACGCGAGCAGCGCGGCCAGGGCGACGGTGGCGAGTCGTCTCAAGGACATTCTCACGAGGCGGCTCCTCAATGCAGGGGGCGTTCAGCCACGGCGATTCTACGCAGAGCGGCCGCCGCGCGCAACCCGAACCGCCAGGGCGGATGGACACGATGGAGGACATGGACATTGCGGTCGAACCGGGCACGCCGCGGCCCTTTGTCTGTGGGGTCCATGGTGTCCATACAGTCCATCCCGGATTGCGCGCCCCGGGCCGACTTCCTAGAATGCTGGCGGCAGCGCACCACGGGAGGCCAGGGAACAAGGGGTGGAACATGGCCGACTTGCGGATCACGGGGGTACGGGCGTTCCTCACGCAGCCCCAGGGGGCGAGGCTCATCGTCGTGAAGGTGCTCACGAGCGAGCCGGGGCTTTTCGGGCTCGGCTGCGCCACGTTCACCCAGCGGCACCGCGCCGTCGAGGCCGCCATCCAACACCACATCGGGCCGTTCGCCGTCGGCAAGGACCCCCGCAATATCGAGGACCTCTGGCACGCGATGATGGTGAACGGCTACTGGCGGAACGGGCCAGTGCTGAACAACGCGATCAGCGGCGTGGACATGGCGCTGTGGGACATCAAGGGGAAGCTGGCAGGAATGCCCTGCTGTGACCTGTGGGGCGGCAAGTGCCGCCCAGCCGCGGCCGTCTACGTGCACTGCAACGGCGCGACGCCCGAGGCCCTGGCCGACGCGGCGCGCAAGCGGATGGCCGAGGGCTACCAGCACATTCGTTGCCAGCTCGGCGGCTATCCTGGCACCGAGATGAGCGACCGCCCTCCCCTGCCCGGCGCGCCGCCCGGCGAGTACTTCAATCCCAAGGAGAAGCTCATCCGCCTCCCCGCGCTCTTCGAGTTCCTGCGCCGCGAGCTGGGCGACCGGGTGGAGCTGCTCCACGATGTTCACGAGCGGCTTGCGCCCATCGACGCCGTGTGGCTGGCCAAGGCCCTGGAGCCGCACCGCCTGTTCTTCCTCGAGGACGTGCTGGCGCCGGAGGACATCGAGTGGTTCGAGAATATCCGCGCGGTGTGCGCCACGCCGCTGGCGATGGGCGAGCTGTTCAACCACCCGCGTGAGATCACGCCGCTCGTGGCCCGACGGCTGATTGACTTCATTCGCGTGCACCCGTCGCAGCTCGGCGGCGTCACGCCCTGCCTCAAGCTTGCCCACCTGTGCGAGGCGTTCGGCGTCCGCACCGCCTGGCATGGCCCGGGCGACCTGTCGCCCGTGGGCGTGGCGGCCAACGTGCACCTGGACCTGGCGCTCCACAACTTCGGCATCCAGGAGTGGAGCTTCCCGAACCAGGCTGTGCGCGATATGTTCCCCGGCCTGCCCGAGGCCCGCGCCGGCTACGCCTGGGCCAACGACCGGCCCGGCCTGGGAGTGGACTTCGACGAGGCCCTCGCCGCGCGGTTCCCGTGCGACGACGGGAACCCGACGTGGACCGTGGCCCGCCTGCCCGACGGCACCATCGGCCGGCCGTGAGAGGGGCTGCTGCCGCCGTGCGCGCGGCCCTACACCGAGGAGATGGGTTCCTCGGCGATGGGAGCGCGTGCCTGGGCGAGGAGCGCTTGCGCCGTATGCAGCGCCGAGGGCGCGCCGCGCGCCGCGCCCAGCCGCAGCGTGAGCACGCGGGGCCGCACGTTTCGCAGGTTCTCCCGCAGCCGCGCCAGCAGAGCGTCGAGTTCCTCGCTCTCAGGGCTGGAGGCCAGCGCGCCAAACTCCTTGCCGCCGAGACGCGCGACAAGGTCGGTCTCGCGGAATGCCTGGCGCACGGCGCTGGCCACTTCGGCCAGCGCGCGCTCGCCTTCCCGGGCGCCGAAGGCGTCTACGAAGCTGCCGAAGCCCTCCACGCGCGCGACCGCGAGCAGCACGTGCTCGCCCCTGCGACTGGCCAGCGCCAGGTCGCGGGCCGCCAGGCTCAGGAAGGCCGTCTCGTTGTAGAGGCCCGTGAAGTCGTCCATCAGCGCCCGCTGGTGGGCCGCCATCTGGAGGCCGTGGCGGCTGATGGCGTAGCGGATGGCGCGCAGGAGCAGCGAGCCGTCCACCTGGCCCTTCACCAGGTAGTCTTGGGCACCGGCCCACACGGCGTTGGCGCCCAGCACCTCGTCCTCCGCGCCGGTCAGCACGATGACCGGCACGTGAGGGGCCCGGGCGTGCACGTGCGAGATGGTGGCCAGGCCCGTGCTGTCGGGCAGGTTCAGGTCCAGCACCACCAGGTCGATGCCGCCCTGGGCGAGGCGCTCGAGGCCCGTGGAGAGCCGGTCCGCACACTGGAGTGAGACGGGCAGGCCGCGTGTGCCGGACAGCATCGTCCGGATCAGAGCCACGTCGCCGGGGTTGTCCTCGATGAGCAGAACCGTGATGTGCCGGGAATCCACGGGGCCACTCCTTTTCAAGGGCCGTCACTCGGTGGGCAGCCGCACGACGGTGAACCAGAAGGACTCGATGGACCTCACGACGCGAATGAACTGATCGAGGTCAACGGGCTTTGTGATGTAACAGTTGGCGTTGAGGCTGTAGGCCCGGAGCACGTCCTCCTCGCCCTCCGACGTCGTGAGGACGACGACCGGGATGCGCCGCAGATCCGGGTCGGCCTTGATCGCCGCGAGGACCTCGCGGCCGTCCTTCTTGGGCAGGTTCAGGTCCAACAGGATCAGGTCCGGGGTCGCGGCCTGGGCGTACTTGCCCTCGTGGCGCAGGTAGGCCAGGGCCTCCACGCCGTCGCGCACCACCCGCAGGTTGTTGCTCACCTTGCCGTCCTTGAGGGCCTCGCAGGTGAGGCGCACGTCGCCGGCATTGTCCTCGACCAGGAGAATCTCGACGGCCCGTGTGGTGATAGGGCAACTCATGGGTTCTCCTCTCCCCTGACGGGAAGGGTGAAGTAGAACGTACTGCCTTGGCCCGGCGCCGATTCGGCCCAGATGCGGCCGCCGTGGCACTCGACGATCTTCTTGCACACAGCCAAGCCGATCCCGGTGCCGGCGTACTGTTCCCGGGTGTGGAGGCGCTGGAAGATCATGAAGATGCGCTCGGCGTACTGAGGGTCGAATCCGATGCCGTTGTCGCGCACGGAGAAGACCCACTCGGCTCCCTGGCGAACGGCGGCGATGTGGACCCGCGGCGCGGTCTCGTTGCGGAACTTGATGGCGTTGCCGAGCAGGTTCTGGAAGAGCTGGAGGAGCTGGGTCTCATCGCCGGTCACCGTTGGCAGGTGGCCGTGGGTCACCTGAGCTTTCGCCTCGGAAATGGCGACCTGGAGGTTGCGGAGGGCGTTCTGGACGAGTCGGCCGCAGTCCACAGCCCCGGGGCTCGAGGTGCGGCGGTCCACCCGCGAATAGGCCAGGAGGCCGCGGATCAGGGCCTGCATCCGGGCCGCGCCGTCCACGGCGAAGCCGATGAACTCGTCGGCCTCGGCATCCAACTGGCCGGCATACCGCTGCTGGAGGAGTTCCACGAAGCTCCGCACCATGCGCAGCGGCTCCTGCAGGTCGTGGGACGCCACGTAGGCGAACTGCTCGAGCTCGGCATTCGAGCGCGCCAGCTCGGCGGTGCGCTCGCGGACGCGGTCCTCGAGCTCCGCGTGGGCCCGGCGCAGGGCGACCTCCGCGCGCGACCGCATCAGCGCCTCGACGAAGGCCACCGACAGGGCCTCCAGCCCCTGGCGGTCCCGATCGTTGTAGCCCGATGGTTTGTTGGCCAGCGCGATCATGCCGATCGTTCGGCCCGCGTGCTTCAGTGGCACGCCCAGGAACGCGGTGAGCGGCGGGTGGCCCTCGGGGATGCCCACGCGGTCGGGGTGCGACAGGGGGTCGTTGACGATGAGCGAGTGCTGGCCGCGCAGCACGGCGCCCCACAGGCCGCGCACCTCCATCCCGCGGATCAGGCGCGTCGCCTCGGAGTGCGGCATCCGGCACGAGTCCCACCCCGGGTCGCTGAGGGCGATTGTGTCGAAGCGCCCGGCCTCGTTCACCTCGCCGATGAAGCCGAAGCGGCTGCCCGTCAGCTTCTCGGCCACGGCCAGGCACACGCGCGCGACGGCGGCGTCTTCCTCACAGGTCAGCGACTCGCGGAGCACCTGGTTGCTGGCCTCGAGCATCGCGGTGCGCTGGAGGGCGTCCTCCTCCGCCACGATGCGTTGCTGGATTTCGGCCCGCAGGGCCTCCACGGCCTGATGAAGCTCCGCTGTGCGCTCCTGCACCCGGTCCTCGAGTCTCTCTCGGGCCTGCCGCAGCTCCAGCTCGGTCAGTCTGTGGCGGTCAATCTCAGTCGCCAGCTCGTCGTTGAGCGCGACCAGCTCCTCGGTCCGCTGGTTCACGAGACGCGCGATCCGCGCGGCGCGCCCCACCAGGGCCATCAGGTACCCGCTGAACACGAGCGTGAAGAGCAGGCCGCCGGCCAGCACCACCGCGGGCAGGTCCGTGCGCTCGGCGGCGAGGAAGGCCCCGGTCGGCACACACGCGAGGAGCCAGCGGCGGCCCCCCACGTCGAGAGTGGCCGTGCGGCGCAACTCCCCATCCGCCGCGCGGGCCGGGGCGCCCGCGGCCGGGTACGAGCACAACGGCCTCTGGGCGTCCGGGGCGAGGATATCGGAGAGGCTGAGCTGCACGCCGCCAAGTTCGAGGCCACGCAGGGCCTCGGCGAGAAGCTCGGGGACTCGGTAGGTCCCGACGACGAACCCCAGGAGGTTTGCTCTGCGTTCATCCGGCGTGGCATGGGGCGCATGCTGGCGGTAGATAGCCAGGAACACGCTGGCAACGCACGGCTCGTTGGGGTCCTGCTCGGTACCCAAACCGGGTTCGAGCAACAGCGCGGCCTCATCTCGCGCTCGGCCCAGAAGGTTCGCCCGGGCGAGGCTGCTGGCAAGGTCGAAGCCCAGGGGGTGCCCGAGCCCGTCCTCGGGCGCGGAGTAGTAGACGGGGAAGTACTCGTCGCGAGGGCCTGCGGCCACGCGGCGGTCGTGGTCGTCGAGTTCGGTGATCTGGTAGTCTCTCAGGCCCTCTTCGCGGGCGGCCGCTTCGTGGGCCCTTCGCTCGGCGGCCGGCACCCGGGGCGCCCACTGGAGCGCCGCCACCGAAGGCCGCCGCGACAGCACGCTGGCCGCGAAGGCGGCGAACTCATCGCGTTCCACCTCCCGCGAGGCGGCGTAGAAGCTCTCGATGAAGCGCGGCACTTGGAGGTTCAGCGCCAGGGTCTTCTGCACCGCGGCGAGATGATTGGCCGAGACGCGGTCGAAGGCGCCTTGGACCCTCCGTTCCTCCGCCTTCCGCGCCAGGTGCGCGCCGACCAGCGAGGCCGCGCAGCCGAGCACCAGCGTGAGTACTGCCACCACGCGATGCAGCGATAGACGCAGGGTCTCGCGTATCTGGCTCACCGGGTGCCTTCTCACCGGCCGCCCCTCCTGACGGTCCACGTGCAGGCCACGGTTCTATGTTCCCCTGCCATGCGCTCCAATGAGTTTACACCGGAACGCTCCGTTCGGCAAGGTTTTTGCGCGCGAGCGGCCGCACCTTGATGCAGCGGCGGCGCGCGGGTATATTACCTCCAGGTTCCGCCACTACTTTGAGGGAGTCCCCGGGATGAACTGCTGGCTGCGTTCCTGTGCTGTGTGCGCTCTCGTGGCGGCTTCGGCCGCCTTCGCCGCCCAGAAGCCGCGGCTGGCCGTCGGCGAGTTCACGGCGCGGAAGATCGCTCCGCCGAAGATTGACGGGAAGCTCGAGCCGGGCGAATGGGACAAGGCGTTCACAACCTCCGGCATGATCGCCCCTTTCGAACATGAGCTTCAGACCGCCGAGACGACGATGGCCCTCGGCTACGACGAGAAGAACTTCTATTTCCTCTTCAACTGCCGCCGCGCCGATGCCGAAGGGTATCTGCGCAAAGCCGTGCGAGAGAACGACGACTACGACTACGGCGACCCATCGGTCGAGATATGGGTCACGCCGCCCACGCTCGTGCCCGAGACCTACCAGAACATCATCAACACCTTCCCCGCCGTGCTCGACCAGAAGATGATCCCGACCCGCGGCTACGTGGCCCAGGGCTGGAAGGGCCACTGGACCACCGCCGTGACCGAGAGCGAGACGCACTACGTTCTGGAGGCCGGCATCCCGATCAAGGATTTCGGCTTCGACACTGTAGGCGGCGTGTCCCCACGCCGCGAGTCGCGGGATGGGGACATCCCGCCCACAACTCCAGCCACAACGTGGCGCTTTCTCATGTGCCGCACGGCGCACGGGGCCAAGCCGCGGGCGCAGGCGTCCTGGTCAATCACCCAGGCGTTCAGCGAAATCCCGCAGCACCCGCAGGTGCATCTGGTAGATGACTCGGCGGTGGTACAGCTTCTCAACGTCACGAGCGTCCTCACCGGCAACTACCGCTTCCCGATGGCCGTGGTTGCCCCCGACAAGGCCAAGGCCGACGTGGTGGTCGAGTTGCGGTGGCACAAAGAGCCGACGTTCGCCGACGGCGACAAGATCGAAAAGAAGACCTTCTCCCTCGCTGCCGGCGAGCGAAAAACCTACGAGTTCGCCGGCGCCGTCCCGCCCGAGGCGATGAACGACAAGAAGGCCGGCCACTTCACCATCACCGCGACCCAAGTTGTGGGCGGCGTGTCCCCAATTGTGGGCGGCGTGTCCCCACGCCGCGATAGGGACACGCGGGATGAGACATCCCGCCCACCATCGCGGGACGGGGACGTCCCGCCCACAAAGAATGGCACCGTCATTTTCCGCCAGAGCTTCCCGTTCCAGGTGAACGGCTGGGCGCCCAGCCCCAAGCCCGTGCGGCCCGAGAAGGCGGAGGTGAAGGAACTCGACTTCCGCGCCATGTACGGCCCCGAATCGAACGTGATGATCGTTCGGGCCGACATCATAGACCTGCCCGACCGCGCCAAGGTGGCGGGCGGGGCCGTTCGCCTCCTCGACCCAACGCAGAACAACAGGGAGCTGATGGTCTTTCCCATGCAGCCCTTTCGCCACTGTTACTCCTCGACCCACTTCGCGCTCGATAAGCTCCGCATCCCCGTGGCCGACTGGCCGCGGATTGACGCTGCCGAGGCCGAGAACGCGAAGCTGGCGAAGGAGGGCAAGCCCCTCAAGCCCAGCCCCACGCCCGAGCCGCTGAAACTGCTCGTTGAGGTGACGGTGAAGGACGCCGACGGCAAGCCGCTGAAGAGCGAATCGAAGGAAACCGCCCTGCTCCGCCACAAGTTCGAGTGGTCCGACAACACGGTCGGCATCACTGACAAAGTCATCCCGCCCTGGACGCCGATGGCCTGGAAGGATGGCGTCGTGGGCGTGTGGAACCGGTCGTGCGCCCTCGACGGCCTGGGCCTGCTGAGGAAGGCCGACAACGGCGGCGTGGACCAGGTGAAGCGCATGCGCCTCGTCGCCGTGAGCGGCGGCAAGGAGGCCGAGGTCGTGCCCTCCGCGCCCAACCTCGTTCGGCACGTTGATGCGCAGGTGGACGCCACGGGCACGGGCGAAGGCGGCGGAATCAGGGTCGAGGCCAGGACCCGCGTGGAGTTCGACGGCTTCACGCTGAACGAGTGGACCCTCAGCGGCAAGGCCGAGAAGCTCACGCTCGAAGTGGCTTTCCCCGAGGAGGAGGCCACGCACTTCTGCACCACGGCCGGCGGGTGGGCCGCGACCCACGACGCCACGCCCGCCTACTGGTCAAGCCAGCAGACCGGCTCGGGCATGCTCATCGGCGACTTCGTGCCCTACATCTGGCTCACCAACTCCGACCGCGCGTTCATCTGGGTCGCCGACAACGACAAGGGCTGGGCCACCGACACCGACCGCTCGCACCCGACCCAGGAAATCATCCGCAAGGACGGCACGGTCACGCTCCGCGTCCACTTCGTCGAGGTGCCGACCGAGTTCAAGCAGCCGACGACCATCAAGTGGGCCTACCAAACCTTCCCCTCACGCCCCTTGCCCCCCGGCTGGCGCTCGATCATCTGCGCCGGCCGCAAGGGCGACCTGCTCGGCGCGCGCAACACCTACTTCTGGTTCGACAGCCAGGCCGACTGGGCGGTGCTGTGGCCCTACTACTGCTCCCCCTATCCCTGGAGCCTCGAGAAGTCGAAGAAGGCGTTCGACCAGTTCCCCGTCCGCACCGACCACCGCCCCATGGTCGGCTCCATCGCCCACGCCATCGCACGCTACCGCGACTACGCGGGACACGAGTTCCCCGGCTACGTGGTGGACTGGGGCGAGACGCCGGGCGACTTCTCGAACGGCAACGTGACGCAGGGCAAGGGACCGAACGACTTCCGCGTGTGGCACTACCAGAAATGGGTCCGCGACGCCGGCTTCCGCGGCCTCTACGTGGACGAGAATTACCTGGGCGTGGACAAGAATTTCCTCACGGGCGGCGCCTATTTCAAGCCCGACGGGCGCCTCCAGCCCGGCTACTCGTATCTCGGCGAGCGCGAGTACTTCAAGCGAATGAAGGTGATGTTCCACGAGAACGGCGTGCCGGCCCCCAACCTCTGGCAGCACATTTCGTCGGGCGCCGCCTACCACGCGTGGTTCGGCGACATCTTCTTCGAGGGCGAAAACGTCGAGCCGACCGACCTGGCGTTCGACTACCTCGAGGTCCTGCCCGCAGGCCGCCTGCGGGCCATCGGCTCCGCGAAATGCGCCGGCGGCGTGATGTCCATGATGTGCCAGTCGAGCCGCCACGCCACCGTCCACGAGCCCAAGCACACCCACCAGTTCGTCGGCTGGGTCATGGCCCACGACGTACTGCCCGAACAAGTGCCCTTTTACAGCGTCCTCGCCCAGGAAGCGCGGCTCTACGAGGACAAAGTCGAGTTCTTCGGCTACTGGAGGAAGGACTGCCCGGTTCGGGCCAAGACGCCCGATTGCCTTGCCTCGGCCCACGCAGTGAAACCTCCCGCAGGTTCCAAACCTGCGGGAGGTTGTCCAAGGGCAATCGTGTGGGTCGTCAACACCGCCCGTAAGGACCAGAATGTGGAGGTGTCGGTGGACCTCAGCGGTCTGGGCCTGAATCGCGGCAGAACGATTGCCCTGAACGCCGAGACGGGTGAGGCCGTCGAGCTGACCCGCCGCGGCTTTATCGTGCCCGTGCTCCAGCGTGACTTCACTGCCGTCCATCTTGTGGAGCGGCAACTGCTCAAGGGCGACGAGAGCTTTGCCGCGTCCTTCGACGGCACGCGCGAGGCCGATGAGGCCCTCGGCTGCTCGATGTTCGAGCCGACCGATGCCCCCCTCACCCAGGGCGCCAAGGGCCAGGCCTTGAGCGTCGGGCGGGACGGCATTCGCCTTTGGCCGCGCCTCCACCTCACCGACGCCGAGGGCCGCATCGCCTTCCATGCCCACCTCACCGGCAAGCCGGGCCTCATCTTCTCCACCACCCCCGCGCAAGCGCGCCGCGCTGTGGGCGGGACGGTTGTGGGCGGGACGTCCCCGTCCCGCGATTCCGCCCTCGCCATCGCCCTCGACAAGGACGGCCTGGTCTTCGAGCGCCTCGAATCCAAGGCGGGCGCCAAGGACGGCCAGCGTGTCGCCGCCCCGCTAACCTCCCGCGGGTTCCAAACCCGCGGGAGGTTGGAGGAAAATGGCTGGCGCGCCTTCGAGCTCGCCTGGAAGGGCGGCAAGGCCACCCTGAAGCTCGACGGCAAGCCCGTCGGCACGCTCGACATCCAGGGCCTCAGCATTGGCAGTGGCACAGGCGTTGCCGTCACCGAGTTCGGCCGCTTCCTCTTCGGCGGCCGCGGCGAGGCTGTGACCGCCATTGACGAGATTCACTGCCACCGCCCATTCTGACCTCCCGCGGGTTCGCAACCCGCGGGAGGTTGGGAGAAGGAGGGATGCCGGTGCCCTACAGGCGCGACGTCTTCGCTCCCGGCGAGTACTACCACATCTTCAACCGTGGCGCAGACAAGGGAACCATCTTCTTCACGGCGGGCCACTATGAGCACTGCCTGCGCTTGTTCAAGCGCTACCGAGGCCCCTACGGGGCCACGATCGTTGCCTATTGCCTCATGCCCAACCACTACCATCTCCTGCTGAGGCAGGACGGCGAGGCCCCGCCTTCCCGCTTCATCAACGTCGTCTTCAACGCCTATGTGCAGGCGGTGAACCGCGAGAGGAAGCGCAAGGGCACGTTGCTCGAGGGGCGCTTCCGTCATGTGTTGGTTGACCGCGAGGCATACGTTGAGCACCTGTGCAGGTACATCCACCTCAACCCGGTCATTGCCGGTCTCGTGGCTCGTCCGGAGGACTGGCCCTACTCAAACTACCGGGAATGGGTCGGGGAAAGGGCCTGCGCGTTGAAGGACGAGGAGTTCATCCGCCAGCGCTTTCCACGCGCGGAGGGCTACCGAGCATTTGTGGAGGATGAGATTGGCGAGGCGCGCATGAGAGCACAACTCAAGCGCTACCTCCTCGACCCTTGACCTCCCGCGGGTGAAGAAACCCGCGGGAGGTCAGCACAGGCAACCTCCCGCAGGTTTGGAACCTGCGGGAGGTTACGCGGTCACGCGAAAACGGTTGACGTTGCAGCCGGTAGTCCCTAGAATGGCGGCGGCCCTTTCGGCAGAAGCATTGAGCAAGAGGACATCGTGATATGACCCCCCAAGAGCAGGCCGAAGCGAAGGCGGCCCTAGACCGCTTCCTGGCCGACAACCCCGAGCTTGAGGAACTCTCGGCCCGGCTCGCGACGTTCAACATCTTCCGCGCGCTCAGGATCGAGGATGTCGAGATCCGCCACAGCAACACGCTCGCTTGGCTTCTCGACCCAAGGGGGTCGCACGGGCTTGGAGATGTGGCGCTGCGCCGCGTCATGTCGAACATCATGTTGGAGAGTGGCGCAGAAACCTCTGGCCTATCGGCCGCGGAAGTCGAACTCTTGGACTTCAGTGACGTAGAGGTCCGCAGGGAATGGCACCACTTCGACCTCCTCGTCATCGTCCACACAAGCGATCCCGTCGTCGTCCTCATCGAGAACAAGGTTCGTTCCGGCGTGAGCAGGAGGCAACTGGAGAAGTACTATAAGGACGCGCGGGGGCAGTTCCCTGCCGCCAGTCTGCTTCCTGTCCTCCTGACCCTGCAAGAACGCGGCGAGGAGGACGAGGACTTCGCGCCGTGGATTCCCTACAGTTACTCCCAGCTTCTGCGGGTCATCGAGCGGATCAGGGGTCAGCGGCACCGCCAGGTTGCCGCGCCGGTGGCGACGTTTCTCTCTCACTACGAGGAAAGCCTGCGGAGGCTGACCATGCAGGACAAGCCGATCACTGACCTGTGCAGGGCGATCTACCGGAAACACCGCGAAGCCATTGACCTCATTGTCGAGTATGGGGCGGTCAGCCGGTTCCAGGACGTGGTCACGGAGGTGTTGTCCGAGGGAAAACAACACGAGATCCTCGTCGCCAAACCGGGCATGGTCTTCTTCACTCCTCAGGCGTGGAAGGACCTCGTTCCAAAGTGGTGGGTCTACTGTTGGCTCCAGAAGCTCCGGCGCGGCGCGATCCACCTCGGGCTCGAGGTCGGGAAGATACCGAATCCCGAACTCAGGCAGTCTTGTGTGGGGGGCCTCAGTAAGGCCGGCTTCAGGCTGACGAAGCTGGCTTTCCGCCCCGATGCCAAGTACAGCCGCTTCTTCACCGCGACCGAGAAGGTCGCCGACTTTGACGATGAAGAGGGTATCAGGTACGCGGCGGAGGCACTCCTGAAGAAGGCGGAGGCAAAGATCGCCAAGGCAACCGACGTGTTCAAGATCTTTCTCAAGGACGTGAGGAGCGACAAGTGATCGGCAGGCCGTTCGGGATTGTGCTGGTGTCTCTTGCGCTGGCGTCAGGTGTTCGGTCACAGGCCGCTGGCGACTTCGAGATCACGACCGCCTCCTTCCTCGGCTCCGCGGGGTTTGATGACCGCGTGGTGGGCGCGAGGATTCAGGCGGATGGGACGATTGTGCTCGCGGCCAATCTGGGGCCGGGAGTGAAGGTGCCAGGCCTGAACGTGGAAGCGGGGAAGAACGGCTGCATCCTGCGGCTCAGCCCCAATGGCAAGAAGCCGCTTGGCCTCGTCGGCGTGGCCAAGGAGCTGAAGGACCTGGCGCTTGACGAGAAGGACAATCTGTATCTCGCCGCGGGGACCGACGGGCTGATCAAGATGTCGCCCAAGGCGGACAAGGTGCTGCTCCGCAGGGAGTTCAAAGATTGCGCCCGCGTGGACGCGGCGAAGGACGGGCATTTCGCGGCCATCGCCGACGGGAGCATTCACATCTTCGACCCCGACGGCAAGCCGCTCGGCACGGCGAAGGGGAGCAACTTCACCTGCGATGTGTGCGTTGACGCCGCCTCGAAGACTGTGGTCTTCACGGGCTTCCGCAACGCCCATGCTTTCGATGGCAAGAAACGCGAGCCCGTCCAAATCCCCTACATCTTCGGCTTGGCCTACGACGGCTCGCGGAAGTGGGAGAACTACAACTGGGACACCGACGAGAAGTCCGACCGCTTCATCAACCGAAGCGGCAATAACATGGCCGACGCGCGCGGCGACCGCTGCACGATCGGGCGCGACGGCAAGCTCTACGTCACTTTCCAGGTCGCCGGCGGCAACCACATCTTCCGCTACAGCCCCAGAGACATCATGGCCAAGGTGCCCTTCGCCGGCGGCGACCACTACCATCAGTTCCACAACTCCCGCGCCGAGCACAAGTGCTTCTTCGCCCGCTACGAGCCGGCGACGGGCGACTACCTCGTGGGCCAGCAGTTCTGCGGGCGGCTGGGGAACGGCCGCGCGAACTACGTGGCGACGAAGACCGGCGAGATCAACGCCGACGAGACGGGACGGGTCTACGTGGTCGGCGTCGCCGCGTCCGGCCTGCCGATCAGCCTCAACCCCGGCGGCGCCGAGTACACGGGCGGCGGGTTCCTCCTCGTCATGTCGCCCGATCTCAAGACGCGACTCGTCTGCACCCGCCTGGGCAACGGCGCGGCCCACGCGGTGGACGCCCGCTCGATTGACGGCAAGCTCCGCGCCGTCTTCGCAGGCGGCGAGGCACCCGCCGACATCTTCACGTCGAAGGACGCCCTCCAGCCTCAGGCCGCCGACCCCGGGAAGGGAAAGTCCGACCCGAAGGACGGATTCTTCGCGGTGCTCGCGCCCTGATTCACGGAGGCAGCCCATGCCCTGCCGACTTGGTCTTCTGGGGGCGATGGCCATGGCAACTGTCGGAGCGCTCGCAGGCGAGGATGACGCGAAGGCGTTCGTGCGGGTCAGTCCGCGCGACCCGCGTTATCTGGAGCTATCGAACGGGACGCCCTACATCCCCATCGGCCTCAACATGATCCACCCCGGCAAGGCCGGCAACGACGAGGCGGCGGGCCTCGCACAGCTCGACGCCTGGATGAGGGCCCTCGCCGCCAATGGCGCCAACCACCTGCGCGTGTGGCTGAGCATCGGCTTCTTCGACGTCGAGCACGCGAAGGCGGGCGTCTACGACGCCGCCAAGGCGAAACGCATCGACGCCCTCCTCGCCCTCGCCCGCAAGCACGGCATCCGCGTGAAGATGACCCTCGAGCACTTCCGCGAGATTGACCCCGCCTCGCCCCGCAAGACCTGGGCGCTCAACCCCGTGCAGCACGCCTCGCGCGGCGGCCCCGCCGCCTCGACCAAGGACTGGTTCGATGCCGCTTCGCCCCGCGAGCAGTTCAGGAGGAAACTCGCCTGGTTCGCCGAACGCTACGGCAGCGAGCCCATCGTCTACGGCTGGGAGCTGTGGAACGAGGTCAACTGCGTCCACGGCGGCGACTACATGGCCTGGAGCGAGGCGATGCTCGCCGAACTCCACAGGCTCTTCCCGCAGAACCTGGCGATGCAGAGCCTAGGCAGCTACGACGGCGACTGGGCGCGCGACAACTACCGCCACCTCGCGCTGATGGAGGGGAACGATGTCGCGCAGGTCCACCGCTACCTCGACCTCGGCGCCAAACTCGACGTCTGCCACGGCCCCGTGGATGTCCTGGCCGCCGACGCGGTCCGCGAGCTTCTCGCCCTCAAGCCCGGCCGCCCCGTCATCCTCGCCGAAAGCGGCGCCGTCGAGCCGCGTCACACCGGCCCCTTCAAGCTCTATGCCAAGGACAAAGCGGGCATCATCCTCCACGACGTGCTCTTCGCCCCCTTCTTCGCGGGCGCCGCGGGCAGCGGCCAGTGCTGGCACTGGGATGTCTACGTGGCCGCGAACGACCTCTGGTGGCACTTCGGGCGCTTCGCCCAGGCCGTCAAGGGCCTCGACCCGCCGTCCGAAGGCTTCGAGCCGCTGATGCTCGAGCACCCCGAGCTGCGCGTCTACGTCCTCAAGGGCAAGCGCACCATGCTCCTCTGGTGCCGCGACAAGGCGAACACCTGGCAGAGCGAGTTGCGCGACGGCCAGGCCCCCTCCGAGGTCCGCGGCGCGACCGTGGACCTTGGGCCTCTGGGCGCCCTTAGGCCCGTGGCCAATGCTCTTGTCTACGACCCCTGGGCCAATCGGCTCTCCCCGCTCATCGCCCGGCAGGCCGTCATCGAGCTGCCCCCGTTCCGCCGGTCCATCGTCGTCCGCCTCCCCATCGGCCCCTGAAGTCCCCGCCCGAGCGAGAATTCCGACGCGCGCAATAGGGGTTGGCATTCTTGCCCTCCCGCCCCAGAATGGCACGGAGACCCTGCTGCCCCGGCCGGTGAAGACGGGTATCTGTCACCGAGACTCAAGCACCACCGCACTGCCCGACTTGCAAAACCACGGCCGGAATGTATGCTAAACGTCGTTGCTGCGTCACGGTCCCTTGGAACGAGGAGAACTGCGGATGGCGAAGAAGATCAGGCTCGGCATCATCGGCGTGGGCCAGATCGGCAAGAGCCACGTGAACACCTACAAGAGCGTGCCCGACTGCGAGATCGTGGCCGTGGCCGACGTGAACAAGGACGAGGCGGAACGTGTGGCCGCTGCCAACGGCATCCCGCGCGTGTTCACGAAGTTCCGCGAGATGCTGAAGATGGACGAGATTGACGCGGTGGACGTGTGCCTCCACAACAACTACCATGCTCCCGTGACCATCGCGGCGCTGGAGGCGGGCAAGCACGTCTACTGCGAGAAGCCGATGGCGGGCGCCTACCCCGACGCCAAGCGGATGTACGAGACGGCGAAGAAGTGCGGCAGGAAGCTCGCCATCCAGCTCTCCACGCTCTTCTCGAAGGAGACCCGGGCCGCCAAGCGCCTGATTGACGAGGGGCTGCTGGGCAAGATCTACTTCGTCAAGAGCTACGGCTTCCGCCGCCGCGGCCGCCCGTGGGTGGACGGCTACGGCTCGCCGCAGTTCGTCACCAAGAAGACGGCCCAAGGCGGCGCGCTCTTCGACATGGGCGTCTACCACATCGCCAACATCCTCTACCTCATCGGCAACCCGGCGATTCAAACCGTCACGGGCGCCACCCACGACGAGATCGACAAGTACGAGGACCGCGCCAAGGCGGCCCCGTGGGAGGTCGAGGAGCTGGGCCTCGGCTTCGTGCGCCTCAAGGGCGGCATCAGCTTCGTCATCGAGGAGAGCTGGGCCATTCACTCGGACGGCACCGACAGCCCGATGATCGCCGGCTCGAAAGGCGGCGTGAAGCTCAGCCCGTTCGGCTTCTTCACCACTGTGGCCGACATGCCGATGAACGCCACCTTCGACCTGGGCGGCAGCGATTGGCGTTGGCACGCCTGCTTCCCCGAGACGGCCTGCTACGACGGCCCGCAGCACCACTGGATCGCCGGGCTGCTCGGCAAGTGCAAGCTCATTGACACCGCGGCCATCGCCCTGGCCACCATGAAGGTCAGCGAGGGCATCTACCTCTCCCAGAAGCTCGGCCGCGAGGTTACCTCCGCCGAGATCGAGAAGAAGGCCAAGAGCACCGCGCTCAAGGGGCTGTGAGAAGGCGGCGTCCGGTGTTGGGTGTTCGGTGCTGGGGATAGGAGGAGACCCGGCACCCTCCCGCGGGCCCGCGCCCGCTCGGAATGACGAGGTCCGGGGCGCTCGGTCGCGCTCGGACTGACAGGGGCAGGTCCCGAGGAGATTCGCGTGGATTCGCGCGATCCGCGGTGGGGGGCTTCGGCGTGCGCGAGCTGCTCGACAGCGTGATCTTCCTGTTCGCCATCGTGGATGCGCCCGGGAATCTGCCGATCTTCGTGGACCTGATGGAGGGCATGGCGCCGCGGCTGCGGCGGCGGGTCTACGACACGGCGACCCTCGCCGGCTTCGTGGTGATCGTGGTGTTCGCCGTGGCCGGGCGCTTCGTGCTGAAGAAGGTCTTCCAGATCGAGGTGCCGGAGTTCCAGATCGCGGGGGGCCTGCTACTGGCAGCGGTGGGGATTCACGCGATGGTGACGTCGCGCGAGCCCGAAGCGGCCGAGGCCAGGCGCCAGCCCCACGGGCTGGAGATCGCCGCCGTGCCGATGGCCTGCCCGCTGCTGGTGGGGCCGGGAGCCATTGTGACCACGATGCTGATCGTCGAGCGCCACGGCGAGCTGCACGCCCTGGCCGCCGGCGCCATCGTGTTCGCCCTCACGCGGGTCATCTTCTGGCTGGATGAGCCGATTCGCCGGCTCCTCGGCAGCTTCGGTCTGCTCATTGCCTCGCGCATCATGCGCATCTTCATCATCGCCATCGGCGTGCACTTCATCATCGCCGGCGTCAAAGCAATCTTCCCCTTCGCCAGGTAGTTCCTGTTGCGACACGCCACAGGACCGAGGATGCCCCCGGACCGTAGCCGCGAGCGTCCCGCTTGCGGTCTTCTGCGCGCCTCGACAAGCGGGACGCTTGTCGCTACAGGAGTCCGCAACAGGAGCCAAATAGCAGGGCCGCCAGCCCCGCAACGGGAGCCGGCGGCCCTCAGATTTGGTCCGACAGGCGCGCTACTCGGCCTTCAACTCCTTGATGTAGATGTTCTTGAACTCCAGCGGGTTGCCGTGGTTCTGGAGGGCGATGGGGCCCTCGGCGGGGCACTTGAGCATCTGAAGGTTGTCAATCACCTTCTCGCCGTTCAGCTCGACGGTCATGCGGTCGCCCTTGACGGTGATGACGAAGGCGTTCCACTCGCCCACCGGCTTGTCGGCCTTCTTCGAGGGCGTGGCGGCCTTGCGTATCTCCTCGGGCAGGCTGCCGTCGGTGCGGTAGCCGTAGACCTCGCCCGAGCCGAGCTCGTTCACCCAGATGTTCGCCTGGCATTTCGACGAACCGCGCACGTAAATGCCGCTGTCGCCCGGCGCCGGCAGCCGCCACTCGACCATCAGCACGAAGTCCTTGTAGCTCTTCGTCGTCCACAGATCGCCATCCTTCCCCGTGTACTTGATGATCCCGTCCTCGACCTTCCACTCGGCGATCTGCTTCTCGGTGGCCGGCTTGTCCACGCCCGTGCCCCAGCCCGTGAGGTCCTTGCCGTTGAAGAGGGCGGTGAAGCCCTCGGGCGGCGTGTTGTCGGCCGCGAGGGCCACGGCACCCAGCAGGGCCACCCATGCCACGACTCGTCGCATGTCGCATCCTCCTTTCAGGCTCTCCCCTTGCGCGCACTCCGGTACGCCGAACACGGTAGCGCGGGCGGGGGCGGATGTCAAATGCCCCCCATCCCCCGCTTGCGCCCGGCCGCCGCATGCCCTAAGCTGGCAGGTCGTGTCCCGAACCCAGCTCTGGAGACCTCGCATGCGACGGCCTGTGACATGCCTCGTGGTGGTCCTGCTCGCAACGGCTGCAACGGCAGGCGGGGGAGAGCCCGCGCGATCGCTGTCGGACTTCGGGCCGATCGGCACCCCGGCCGAGGCAACCGAGACGTTCCGCAAGGCCCTGGCTGCCCTGGGCGAGTCGGGCGGAGTCCTGCTCATCCCGCCCGAGGCCCCCGCGGGCTGGAGCCACGAAAACGTGAGCCAGGCCTTGCGTCGCGACCCGCCCCCGCCAGCGCCGGCCAAGGGCTGGCGCGCCGGCCCCGGCGTCACCGTGCTCGACCTGCGCGGCGGCTCCCTCACCGTCAGTGTGCCGCAGATGACCGGCTGGAAGGTGGTGCGCACGCTGCGCATGCCCCCCGGCGACAGCCTGCCCCACTGGGGCTACTATCCTGCAATGGAGATCGAGAACAACATCGTCCACGGCGCCAGCAGCTACCTCGACTGGCTCCAGGAGCCTGTGAAGGCGGGCGCGGACCGCCGCTTCTATGTGCCGACCACTCGCGGCATCTTCGTCGGCCAGTTCCTCAACGTGCATGGCGGCCAGGGCTACGGCGGCGGCGTGTCGCGCGTGTGGGTGAAGGCCCTCGGCTACGACGCCGGGACGCGCAAGCCCTACTTCATCGCCGACACCACCAGCGACCACGAACGCGGCGCCATCGTGCACAACAAGAACCACACCCAGCCGCTTGTGATGACCACCAACGCGAACGCAGCGAACCAGACGTTCGACCTCTTCGTGAAACGCCATCACTATGCCTGTGGCGACGCCTATCTCGTGGCCACCGACTTCGGCTACATGGGCGACGTGCACTCGGCCGCGGGCGATGAGAACGGCGTATGCTACGCCACCTACATCCGCAGCCTCACCAACGTCTTCCGCGCCCGTGTGCAATCCGTGGACCCCGACAAGGGCGAGTTGGTCTACACCGGCGCCACCAACGCCGAAACCCTCGCCAACACGCGCCCGCTCATCAACCTGAACCCCAAGAAGGCCATCACCGAAGGCCGCGCGCTCATCGTCAGCCCCGACTCGGCCACCGACCCCGAGGCCGGGGGCGGCCGCGGGCTCGACGGCAAAGCCTACCCCACAACCCTGGTGGACGGCGTGCAGAAGGGCGCGAAGGAACTGCGCATGGGCGGCCTGATCCGCGGCGACAGGGACTGCCCGTGGACCGAGGCCGTCATCGGCCGCTTCTTCGCGGTGGACGAGCCGACGGAACTCGTCAAGGGCAATCTCCGGCGCTGGTACGAGATCACCGACCTGACGGCCAATGCCGACGGCACGAAGGACCTCCGCATCCGCCGCTTCTGGTGGGGCGCGAAGAGCGCCGGCAGCCCGACCCTCTTCGACCCCGAAAACTACAGCCGCGACGGACATCTCCGCCCGCTCCGGTACATCATCGCCCCGGGCGCGTACCCCTGCGACCTGTCTCGCGGCCTCACGCCCGGCGGCCCGTCGGCGGGGGTGGCCGGGCGCACGACCCTCGTGCTCGCCCCCTATGCCGACCGCGGCACGCCGCACGACTTCGCCGCCGGCGACCCCATCGAACAGGCCATCGGCCCCGACCCCTTCAAGCCCATCGCGTTCAGGGCCTTCCTCTGGGACGAAGTGCCGGGCGCGTTTCCCTCGCCGGTCTTCGACATCGTGAACATGGGCACGGTTCCCCGCGACGCGTGCATCGCCATTCGGGGCGGGCCGACGACACTGGAGGAGGCTGCCAAGACGCGGATGCGGCGGCCCGCCTGGGGCTCGATGCTCGCCTTGGAATCCGCCGCCGATGTGGGCCTCGACTGCAAGGCTGACTTCGCCGATGCGGCCATCCTGCTCCGCCAGCCCAATCGCCCACAGACCCTTCAGTGGGCGACGCGGGGCGGCAGGCGCACGTCGCTCGGCGTCTCGCCCCAGACGGGCGACCTCGAGGTCCGCGGCGGCAACGTGGATGCCGGCGGAGCGGGGGTCGTGCGCGCCGGCGGCCTCTCGGCGACTGGCACGCCGGCCCGCAACCTGCGCGGCATCGCGGTCAAGGTGGCGGCGGGGGCGACCTCGCTGGCCGTGGCCTTCGACCCGCCCGAGCCCGACGCCGCGTACGCCGTCTTTGTCGAGCAGTCGTGGCTCACCGCCCGCGCCGTCACCCAGCAGACCGAGAAGGGCTTCACCGTCGTCTTCGACAAGCCCGCGCCCGAAGGGGCCACGCTCCACTGGCTTCTGGTGCGGTGAAAGGAGAACGTCGTGGCAGAGCTCGCAACCGTCGGCTCGTATCTCGTCCAACGCCTCGAGGAGGCGGGGCTGAAGCACGTGTTCGGCATCCCGGGCGACTACGTGCTGCGCTTCTACGATCTGCTGGAGGCCAGCTCGATGAAGGTGGTCGGCACCTGCTCGGAGCAGGGGGCGGCCTTCGCGGCCGACGCCTATGCGCGGGTGAACGGCCTGAGCGCGCTGTGCGTCACCTACTGCGTGGGCGGCCTCAACACGGTGAACGCCGTGGCCGAGGCCTATGCCGAGAAATCGCCCGTGGTCGTTATCAGCGGCGCGCCCGGCCTGCGCGAGCGCGTGCGCTCTCCCCTCCTCCATCACCGCGTGCGCGATTTCAACACCCAGAGGCTTATCTTCGAGCAGGTCACCGTCGCATCGGCGGCCCTGGAGAACCCGGACCACGCGCCGGAACAGATTGACGCGACCATCGCCGCCTGCCTGCGCGCCAAGCGGCCCGTCTACCTCGAGCTGCCGCGCGACATGGTGGACCGCCCCTGCGCCGCGCCCGGCCCGCTGGTGCGCGAGGGGCCGCACAGCGAGCCCGAGGCGCTCCGCGAGGCCCTGGCCGAGGCCGCGGCCATGCTGCGGGCGGCCAAACGCCCGGTGATCCTCGCCGGCGTGGAACTCCACCGCTTCGGCCTCCAGGAGACCCTGGTGCACCTCGTCGCGCGCTCGGGCTATCCCGTGGCCGCCACGCTGCTCGGCAAGTCGGTCATCTCCGAAATCCACCCGCAATACCTGGGTATCTACGAGGGCGGCATGGGCCGCGACGACGTGCGGCGCGCGGTCGAAGGGGCCGACGCCGTGCTCATCCTCGGGGCGTTCCTCACCGACATTGACCTGGGCATCTTCACGGCCCACCTGGACATGAGCCGCACGATCCACGCGACCTCCGAGCGGATCGCCATCCGGCACCATCACTTCGAGGGGGTCACGCTGCACGACTTCCTGCACGGCCTGCTGCGCGCGCCGATTGGGCCGCGGCGCCGGATCGTGGCGGCGGCGCGACGCCCGCGGAAGCCCTTCCGCGTGCAGCGGAAGCGGCCCATCACGGTCCGCCGCTTCTTCGCGCGCCTCAACGAGTTCCTGGAAGACAATTTCGCGGTCGTGTGCGATCCGGGCGACAGCCTGTTCGGCGCGGCTGACCTCACGATCCATCGCAGGACCGAGTTCGTCAGCCCCGCCTACTACACCTCGATGGGCTTCGCCGTGCCGGCGGCGCTCGGCGTCCAGATCGGCAAGCCGCGCCTGCGGCCCATCGTGCTGGTGGGCGACGGCGCCTTCCAGATGACCGGGCAGGAGCTCTCCACCATCGCCCGTTTCGGCCTCAACCCCATCGTGTTCGTGCTCAACAACAAGGGCTACACCACCGAGCGCTTCATCCACGACGGGGCGTACAACGACATCCCCAACTGGGCCTACCACGAGATGCCGAAGCTGCTGGGCGCCGGCTGGGGCTGCGAGGCGCACACCGAGGGCGAGCTGGAGACGGCCCTGGCCCAGGCACGGGAGAACACCGCCTGCTTCTCCCTCATCAACGTGCACCTCGACCCGTACGACCGCTCCGAGGCCCTCGAGCGCCTGGGCCGCAGCCTCGGCCGGCAGGTGAGCAGGTAACCCGGCGGTCAGGGGGCGAGGGGGAGGACCTGGCACTTGCCGTCGGCGCGGGGAACCGCGAGGGTCCCCGCGCCCACCTTCAGCGCAAGGGGGGCGCGGGTGTCGTCGAAGTCGGTCCGTCGCACGAGCAGGCGATTGCCCAGCCGCAGGGCCGACACCACGGGGCCGGGCTGCTTCGGCACCTCGAACGTCACCGGCTCGCCCTTGTCGAGGAACTCGCGGAACTCCAGCGCCGCGGCCCACGTCTCGTGCAGCGGGCGAATCTCCTGCGCGATCTCCTCGTCGGGGCACCAGAGGAAGAACGTGTCGTGCCCGCGCAGGAGCATGTGCCAGAGCAACTCACGGTAGGCATCGGAGCTGAACTGCCTGACGGCGGGGTCGGGCTGCTTCGGCGGCGACGTGGTGGAGTGGTGGACGAAGGTGATGATGGGCAGGCCCGCGGGCGCCGCCTGCCCCGCGGCGCTCGCCTCCAGCAGCAGGGCGTAGAACCAGCGGTAGTCGCCCTGCGGCCAATCGTACCAGCTCCAAATGCGATACCAGGTGTAGACCACGGGCATGGCGAAGGTGTAGCCGCAGTCGGCGAACTCTTCCATCGGCCAGGGGCGATAGGGGGCACGCTGGTCGATCTTCACGGGACAGCCCTTGGGCGGGTCGCCCTCGAAGTAGTCGTACCAGTAGCGCCAGCCGCCGTGCGGATAGACGCCGTAGTTGCCCACGAGGGCCTTCGGGAAGTGCTTGAGGACGACGCCCGCGTAGCACTCGCGCTGAATCTCGCTGCGGACCCGGCGATAGGCCCTCTGAAACTCGAGGAAGTCGTCCATCCTCGGGATGTTCCGGCGGCACAAGGCGCAGCGCTTCGCGGCGTCCCAGCCGCCGTTCCACTCGAGCGGGCCGTCAATCTCCCAGTCGGCGAAGACGAAGCCGGGCTCGATGCCCTTCTCCTTGTAGCCGCGGCAGAAGAAGTCCACCTGCTCGCGCATGGCAGGGTAGCGGTGCGGGAGGCGGAAGGGGCAGCCGAGCTTGCGGTTCTCGGACGACGTGTCGAAGAAAGGCTTGCCGTCAGCATCCAGGTGGGCGGTGGCCTCGGAGCCATCGCAGATGCTGTAGGTGCAGGCGTTGGCGTTGATGTTCACGCCAAGCCCGAGCCGTTTCTGGAGGGCGCTCATCCGCAGGGCGCGGTCGAGCGATGGCTGCTGGTTCTTGCCCGGGTGCCACGAGGCGCAGGCGGCGATGCCGCGCGCGTCGAGCGCCCTGAGCGTCGCCTCCACCTGCGCCTCGTCGCCGGGCAGGTCCATCGCCGGCCACACGTAGAGCGGCAGCCGCTCGCCGCGCGGGAACTTCAGCGGCTGCGTCTCGCGCAGCACGACCGCGATTCGCTCCTCCGGCGTCATTCGCTTGGCTCCTGCTGCGGAGACTGATGCAACGGCGGCGATGGTGACGCAGGCAAGCGGGGCAAGGCGAGGCGGACGCATGGCAGCTCCTCGGCTTTCAACCTCCCGCGGGTCCGGAACCCTCGGGAGGTTACGTGCAGGCGGGCGGGCTCACCGCCGCAGGGTGCGGCGGATGGCCTTGGTGAGCTGCTTCGCCGCCTTCTCGTGGCCCTGTGCGTTGGGATGCACGCCATCCGTGGTGTCGGCCTTGGGGTCAATCCAGCCCTTGGTCTCGACGAGGTAGACTCTGGCGTCCCCCTCGTTGTGCACTCCCTCGACGGCGAAGCGGATGGAGCGCTCGTGCACCTGGGCGAACGGCACGAGGCAGAAGATCGCCGCGTCCGGGTTGCGCTGGCGGGCGAGCCGGATGAGGTTGCGGTAGCCGTTCTCGATGTTCGGCACGCCGCCGTCGTTGCAGCCGTGGTTGATGGCCACGATGTCGGCGGGCACCTCGTGGGCCGGCACGCCGTCGTAGACGAAAGGATACGCGAGCGGCGCGGGGGGCACGCCGCCGTTGCCGCCGTTGGTCACGCCCTGTGCCCCGAAGCCGATGATACGCGGCTCCGCGCCGAGAGCCAGCGCCGTCTGGAACGCCCAGGTCGCCCGCGCGTCGGCGATCTCGGTCCACTCGTCCAGCTTGCCGGCGCGCACGGCGAGCACCCCCTCCGTGATGGAGTCGCCGATGGCCTCGAACAGCAGCTTGCGGCGGCGCGGCGGCGAGAGCAGCCGCCCCTCGGGCGCCTCGACCCCCGCAAGGCTGAGCGCGGCCACGAGCGGGGGCTTCCAGCGCGCCTGATGCTCGTCGAGCGCCTTCACGATCACCCACACCTGGTGCCGGCCCGCCTCCGCCCCCTCGCCGAGCACGACCTGATCGCGGTCCACCACCACCCTCGCCCATTCACCGCCATCGACCTGCACCCAGAGCTGCGGCAGCGGCGGCTTGTTGCCCGAGCGGTCGAAGTGCAGCACGGCCGTCGTGCCCTCGTAGCGGAACTCGAACGACGAGCCGGGGTTCACCGTCACAAGGCGCGTGGGCGCGCCCGAGACGTCCCACCGCCCCAGCAGCCGAATCGTCCCCCGACCGCCCGCTGTCGCCTGCCACTGCGAGCACCCGCCCACACCCAGCAGGATCGCGCACGCCGCCAGAACGAGGATGCACTTCAAGACAGACCCCCTTCGCTCAGTGCCTGGACGTTGCTCTCCTCTCCGCCCCGCATTCTACGCTACGGGCGACGGCGCGATCAAGCCGGGCTGGGCGCCGCGCCCCAAGCGCCCTGCCGGTCTGCGCTTACGTGGCCGCCCCCGGGGAGCGCGGCATATCTCCTGCGCGCGGCGACGCTTGCGGCTACTGCCCCGCCAATCGCCGATTCTCGCCATTCCACCCACACTTGCTCACGCCCCGGAGGGCGCAAGTATGGACAAAGGCACGAGAATCGCCAATCCAACGCATTCCATCATTCCTGCTCATCCTCCCCCCCTGGTTTGAACCACAATGGGCGAATCGGGCCCCCACACGCCGGGCTTGACGCGGCGTCCGCCCCGGCCTACACTCGCCAGAGAGAGGAGGATGCCATGCACGTGTGGTTTCTGGTCCTCGCGTTCCTCCGCGGCCCCTGGGCCGCCGCCCCCAACCCCTGCACCAACGGCTCCTTCGAGGAGCTGGCCCCCAACGGCTTCCCCGCCGACTGGGAGCCCGTTGGCCAAGCCGTCCATATCGTCCATGATGTCCATAGTGTCCATTCCGGCCAGCGCGCCCTGCGCCTGTTGCGCGCCCCCGACACTGCGGCATCCGAAACCGGCCTCAACCGCGCCTGGAAGGCCCACAGCGGCGAACAGGGGAAGATGATCGGCCAACTCAAGGGCGGCATCGGGTTCTGGTACAAAGCCCTCTCCGCCGCCGAAGGCACTAAGCTCACCATCCAGGCCATCCCCCTGACCTCCGAGCCCATCGAGGGCACCGATTCGCCCCGCGCCATCTTCACCATCCCCAATGACCACATCGGCGACGGCCAGTGGCACCAGGGCCGCCTCAAGTACGACTTCACCGGCGACCCCAAGGCCAAGTGGGTCCATTTCGCCGCCCGCATCCTCGGGACGTCGGGCGAAATGCTCCTCGACGACTTCGCCTACGTCGAGAAGGTCGGCCCCATCCTCCGCATCAGCCGCCTCCGCCTCGACGAAGACCCCAAGCGTCCTGGCGAGCGCTGCACCATCTCCGCCCTCATCGAAAACGTCGGCGACGCCCCCGCCCCCGACACCCGCGCCACCCTCACGGTCCCGCCCCAACTTCAGGCCTCCCCAGCTGAACTCCGCCTCGGCGAAGTGCCCGCGGGAAGCAGGATCAAGGCAAGGTGGACCGTTGACGGCCGCCGCGAGAAGAAGGAGGAGATCCGTCTCAGCGTCAAGTCGGACTTGGCCGCGGCTGCCGGCGCCATCGCCATCAAGCCCGAGCTGGATCTCGACAGCCTCGGGCCCACGACGCCCGTGGTCGCTCAAGGCGAGCGCATGACGCTCGAATGTGTGATCCGCAACGACGGCAACGCCTTTGCCCTCTCGCCTACTGCGAGATTCACTCTCCCCGGTTCCGAGGTGACCGTTGGCTTCCCGGACTTGCCGCCCCGCCAGAAGTCCATGGCCCGAGTTCGCTTTGCGGCCTCCGGGCAGACCGCCGAGTGGTCTGGATTCCTGGATCTCCGCGCCGCCAACATTGACGGCAACTCGGCACAGGGTACGGGTCCCGTGATCGGGTCGAACCTGCGACTACCGGCCCCTTCACGCCAATTGCGGGCCATAGCAAGCGAGCGCTACGCGCTGCTCGAAAATGCCCGCGTGCGACTCGCGTTTCGCCGCAACGATTTCGGTTTCGGAACCGGCGAACTCTCGAGCAGAACGAACCGCGGATGGGAAACCGTGGCTTGGCTCGTCGGCCTGGTGCCGTTCCTCTACGAGGGCAACGACGCCGAGGTCGTTGGCGACAGCAACGGCTTCCTCCCCGAATTGCCCCGGGCCGAGACGACCCAGCAACTCGCCCGTCTGCGTTTCACTCAAGCTCGGCCCTCGCTCGCAGGCGAGAGTAGCGCCACGGTGACGCTGTCGCTAGGCAAGGACAGCCCCTGCATACTCGTGGATAGCGAACTGGCCTGTACCGTGCCGTTGAAGGTGGCCTTCTGCGGAGGGCCGCAGCTTTACGTCCTCGAACGCGACGAGGCTGTCTTCCCGGGACTCGAGTGGCTCGTGGGCGATGAGCATTCATCCAGCAGCCTCGATATTGCGCCAGACCAGCCCGACCGCGACCGCATAATACCTCATCCGAACAGGATCACCATCCCCGCGATCGGCGTCCACAGCCGCTCTGGCACTGTCGGGCTGCTGTGGGATGTCCATCAGAAGTGGGAAGGCCAGCGCGACCGCCCCGCGGCCATCTTCGATTCCCCCAATGCTCGCTACGCGCAGCGTGCCCACCTCGCAGGGCTGCACTTGCCCTCAGGTCCCCCATTCGTCGAGGGGGACCATCCATCGCTGTGTCGGCCCTATCCTCTCGCGGCCAACCATTCGCTCCGCCTCAGGCAGATCATCTTCGCCGATGGCGAGGCGAAGGATGCGCTGGCGGCGGTGGATGAGTGGATTCGCATCCATGGCCTGCCAGTGCCCCAGCCGCTGCCGAGGAGGGGCGAGCCGAGGGATCGGACGGATCGGTCGGATCAGTCGAATCAGTCGAATGAGTCGAATCAATCGAGGGAATCGAGTCAGTCGAACGCATCGTATGAGCGCGAGATTCAGTTCTCGATGCAGGCATACCTGAAATCGCTCTGGGTGCCCGAAACAAGGGAATGGTGGACGAGCAAGGGCGGCGGGCCGATCATGTCGAAGAAGGGCAGGCCGCACAATTTCGTGGCCGATCTTCTGCTCGGCGCGCTCGTCAGCCCCGAGGAGGCCGTGCGCAAGCAGTGCCGCGAACGGGCGGAAGAAATGGCGGCGCTTCTCAAGACCGAGCCGCGGCTCGATGCGATGCGGTTCCCGGGCCGCTTCGACCTGGCCATCGCCAATCCCGCCCACGCCGCGGCGCTTCTCGCCACGATGGGCGCCGATGGCGACTGGCGCTTCGATGCCGACCAGGAGGGGAAAGGCCCCTTCGTGGGCATGGACTATCACGAACTCGGCCCCGACAACGCGGTCGAGGTCGGCACGTGCGCCAACAAGGCATACCAGGTGCTCCGCTACGCCCGCATCGCGGGCGACGCCGCGGCCTACGAGCGGATGCAGAAGACGCTCCGCCTGATGGAGACCTTCCGCGTGCCCCGCGCGGCGCAGGTGTGGGAGGTGCCCGTCCACACGCCCGACCTGCTGGCCGCCGCCGACGCGGTGGACGCCTATATCGAGGCCTACCGCTTCAGCGGCGACGAACGCTGGCTCCGCGATGCCGTGACCTGGGCGCGGCGTGGCATCCCCTTCATCTACTTGTGGAACCCGCCCGACAAGCCGTGGCTGCTCGGCGCCAGCATTCCCGTCTACGGCGCCACCTGGTTCACTTGCTCCTGGTTCGGCCGCCCCGTGCAGTGGAATGGCCTTCGCTACGCGACCGCCCTCCTCAAGCTCGCGGAACACGACCAGAGCAAGGACTGGCGTCGCCTCGCCGAGCTGATCATCCGCAGCGCCATCCTCCAGCAGGACTCCGAGGGCGAGAACGTGGCCCTTTGGCCCGACAACATCAGCGCGATTGACGGGACGAAGTGCCCCTGGGTCTTCGCCCCGCGCCAGATCATCCAGAACATTCTTCGCCTCAATGGCCGCGACGAGGAGCCGCAGACGACGATATTGTGGGCGGGACGTCCCCGTCCCGCGAAGGGCTTGTCCTCCTTCCTCTCCGGTCCCGAGCGCCGCGTCCACATCTCGACGACGGCGAAGGTGAGCGATGCCGCGCGGGACGGCGATCTTCTCACCTTCAAGGCCGCCTATCCGCAGGGTGAAGAGGGCTGCGTCCTCATCGCCAACGTCGCCAGGCCGACCGCCGTCCTCCTAGACGGCGAGCCGCTCGCCGAGCGCGCTGAGGTCGAGAAGGGGGCCGAGCCTGGCTGGCGCCACGAGGAGGCCCTGGCCTATCTCTGCGTTCGGGTCGGCCCGGCCGCTGCGGTCGAAAGCCATGGCCTGAAAGCCGCACTACGAACGTGGGCGGTGCGCGTGGAGGGCGCGCGCTACCGTCGCGTGGACCGCCTGCCCGCGCTCGTCAAGCGTCTGGACTTCTCGTTTGGCCGCTCGGCCGAGGGCTGGATGGCCGCTCACGACATTGCGGGCCTCGCGGTGCGCGGCGGCGCCCTCTGCGGCCGGGCCACGGCCAACGACCCCTACCTCGTCCGCAGCCTCGTCCGCGTCAAGGGCGACGCTTGCCCCGTCCTCCACATCCGCCTGCGGGCGATGGCGGGGCGGACCGCTCAGCTCTTCTGGGCCACCGAGGCATCGCCCGACTTCGAGGAGGCCAAGTCGCTCCGCCTCCCCCTCATCGCCGACGGGCAGTTCCACGACCATCGCCTAGATGTCGGCGCGCACCCCCAGTGGGCGGGGCAGACCATCACCGCCTTGCGCCTCGACCCGGGCGACGCCCCCGGCGAATTCGCCGTTGACCTCATTCGCGGCGAGAAGAAATGAGTCTCACGCAGAGAAGCAGAGAGAGCAGAGAAGATATGCGGGGGGGACCCCTTTACGGGGAAAAAGGCTTCCTCCCCTGCGCCCCCGCCTCCCGAAGAGCCCTAACCCCTCAGTCCAGCGGCACGAGGTCGGTGCCTTCGGAGGCGATGTCGCGGATGCGCTGGCCGTCCACGAGGATTTGGTAGGTGACGCCCTTGCGGGCGCTGATGCGGGCCTTGCCGTCGCGGAGCTCGACGGGGAAGGGGCTGACGACGCGGTGCTTCGCGTCAAACGCGACGGCGAGAGAATCGAGCTGGCCGTCGAGGACCCAGCGCAGGCTGAGGATGGCGCAGGGGTTGATGTTCGGCCCCTGGCGGCGCTGGGCGGCAAGGTGGAAGGAATCGGGCAGGGTGCCGACGTACGGGCCGTCGGGGTATTGCTGCTGCTCGGCCGAGATGAGGATGCCGCGGGCGAGGTACGCCCAGTCGAGCGTCTTGTCGTGCGGAGCGAGCAGGGCCAGGGCGTAAGCGTAGACGCCGCCGCACCACTGGACGGGCAGGCCGATCCAGTTAGGCGCACGCCAGTTCGTGGCGCCGTAGACGGCAATCGTGGCATAGGGCATGATGGGATAGCGGCCCCAGAGGTAGACGAAGGGCACACCGCTGAGCGCCCAGCGGCGGGCCTCGGCCAGATAGTCCTGGCGGCCGGTCAGCTCGAAGCCGCGGACGTAGGCCCACACAAGATAGGCTGAGGCCAGGATGTCCGGGGTGTGGAGCGACAGCTCCCAGGTCTGGGCGCCACGGGGCACGCGGAAGCGCCTAATGTAGTCGAGGGCCTTCAGGCCGGCGTCGAGGGCCGCCTTGTCGCCCGTGCGGAGGGCGTGGTCGAGGAGAACGGCGGCGGGGCGGGCGCAGTGGCCGCTCGCGGTGTCCTCGTAGTGGCCCTTCTGGTAGGTGCCCTGGTAGCGCCAGGAGCCGTCGGGCTTCTGGCTCTTGATGAGGCCCTGCGCCTGATTGGAGCGCATGTCGAGCCATTGCCGCGCGCGGCCGGTGACGAACCAGGCGGCATCGTTATCCACGTGCGAACCGCCGCCGACGAGCCTGTCGAGCTTCGGCACTTCGCCGGTGAGGCGCCAGATGGTAGAGGCGAAGGAGGCGTATGGCTGGCGGGCCCAGTTCGGCTCGGCGCAGTGGCCCCAGCCGCCCTCGCCCTTGAGCGGGCCGCTGAGAGCGTCGAGGCACAACTTGGCCTGGGCCTCGGAGTTGCGCGGCGGCTCGGGCAGCGGCGGCAGGCCGTGGCGCCTGACCGCCCAGAGAATCGTCTCTTCGATGCTGGCCGGGGTGACGAGAATGCTCGCTTCGATGTTCCTCCCGCGCAGGGCCATGCGATGGTCGGGCGTACCATCGAAGAAGTTGGGCACGGCGTAGACCGGCTGGAGCGCCATGTCGTCCCAGGCCACGGCCACGGCGCCGCGCTCGGTGACGCAGGCCATCAGGGGCATGGTGACCTTGAGTGGGTCAGGCGCGAAGCGCAGGTGCTCGGGCGTCTCGATGTCGAGCGTGGAAGACGACCTCTCGGCCTTGCCGAGATACTCGAGGCCCGCGAAGACGCCGGTCTCCAGGCCGCCGACGGCCCGCACGACCGGCCCCTCGCACGGCTTGTCGCTCTGGATGCCAACGGTCAGCTCGCCCTCGCGATCGGTCCGCACCGCGAGCGAGACGGTGACGCCTTGCCCGCGGAAAGTCGCTGAGTGGGTCGAGTAACGCGGGGCATCGCCGACTGCTCTCCCCTCGAAGGCCAGCTTGGGCACCACGCCGTCGGTGTGAACGAGTGGGGCGACGATGGCGGCAATCTGCCCCCCGCGCTCGATCCGCGCGCCCGAGCCGTCCTTCGCGATGCGGACGGTGAGGACCCTTGTCTCCACCATCACCCAGTCCGTCTGGGCGTTGGGGTGGTGGATGAAGATAGTTCGGCGGACGGGCGGGAGGCCCTTGGACTCGACGGCGATACTGACGGCCTCGAAGGGCTGCTTGCCCTCCACCTTCAGAACGGGGCGCTCGATGGCCCCCGCCGCGATGGTGGCCGCCTTGCCGCCGAGAGTGAACTCGATTGGCTCGGCCCCGTGGTTCTTCAGGTGGACAACGGCCTGCTGGTCGTCCACCGCCACCTTGACGATTTCAAGCGGATGGCGGGCGAGGCGGCACAGCTCAATCCACTGGATTTCTGTGTCGCCGGGCGCCGTGCCGGGGTCGAGGCGGAGCATTGTGACCGTGCCCGTGGCGTCAAGCGACACCTCGTAGTCGCGCCATCGTCTGTCATGGGCGACCTCGAAGCGGACGCTCTTCGCCTCCTCAATGCTGGGCGACTGGACGGTGGCCCAGAAGAGCTGGCCGTTGCCGGCGGCTGCGCTCTTCATCCGCAGTCGGACGGCGAGCGCCCCTTCGGCCTTGAACGCCGGGCTGCGAAGGTACGGGTCGGTGCCCGTGGATGTGATCTTCAGCACCCCCTCCTCCGCGGCGACGGTGCACTCGTGCAGCGCGACCCAGCCCGCGTCGCCCGCCTCAAACGTCCACTTCTTCAGCGATTCCGTACGGATGAGCTCGCGTGGATGAGGATTAATGTCTTCGGCCATAGTCGCTGCTCCAAGGGCCAGGAGAAACGCCCAGGGCAGTGCAGAGAGCCCTCCCGAACGTTTCAACACGTTCGGGAGGGTAACGCCACGTTCCCTGCCGCGCGCCGGAGAGTTTACCCTCCCGAAGGTATTGGAACCTTCGGGAGGGAGCGGGAAGCGTTGATCAGTCAATGTGGAACACCTCCCTGAGGGGCGTGGAAATGGGGCTGTTGTCGGGATTCGAGGGCATGAGATCCCTCATGTGTGCCCACCACTTCTTGCACACAGGCGTCTGGGCGATGGCGGCCCATTGCTCCTCGCTCTCGATCTCAGCGTAGGCGAAGAGCTGGCGTGTGGCGGGGTGCAGGAAGATCGAGTAGTTGTGGACGCCGTGCGCCTTGAGCACGGCCTCCAGCTCGGGCCAGATGGGGCGGTGGCGGCGCTCGTATTCGACCTCGTGGCCGGGATTCACGGACATAACGAAGGCTTTGCGGCCCATTCGGCTCTCCCTGGAATCGCGCGGGGTAATCCGCCTCTGCTCTCAGTCGTCGAGGGCGATCATCTGATGGAGATCGAGCCTCGGAACGGTGAACTCGAGGCGGCCCTTTCGGCGGGTGAACTGCAGCGGCCTACCCTCGGGCACAAGCGTGACCCTGCGGGCATTGAGGCGAAGCGAGACGGGGACGTCGAAGAGCGGCACAATGTCCTCAATGACCTCGATGCCGCGGCCGCGGTTGATCGGCGTGGCGTAGAGGAGGTGGAGGATGTGCCGCTTCTCCTTCGCCTGCCGCAGCAGGCTCACGCGCCCGCCGCTGGGCAGCCCCACCTCGACGTCGAGGCGGCCATAGGTGTCGGCGATGAGCTGCCACACGTAGTCACGGGCGAGCTGCTGCCCCTTGTTGCGGTAGTTGGTGAACACCGGGTGGGCGAAGTACAGTACACGTCCCTTGCGGATGGCGGCAGGATAGCCGGCCGGCTCGCTCGGCGGCGTATGCTGGTGCGAACAGAAGTGGCGGAACTCGCGGTTGAAGTAGGGCCGCCAGGCCTCGGCCAGCACCTCGGCGCCCTTCACCTGCACGCGCTGGGCACGCTCGTATATCACAAAGGGGTTCTCGACGAGCATGCCTTGACCCCCCTCCCTCTCAGGGAGGGGACGGGGAGGGTGAGACTCGCAGTTGACGCCCACCCTCACCCGCTCGCCTTTCGGCGAGCGACCTCTCCCTGGAAGGGAGAGGGGTCCGAGCTTCACGTAGTCGGGCTGCCAGGGGGAGGGGCCGAGGGGCTTGGCGCCCACATCCACCAGAAATCTCGTGCCCTCGGCGTTCATGCCGCTGCGGCCGCTGAGGACGAGCGTGCCTCCGCACCCGACGAATGCCTTCACCTTGGCGAGCAGGGCCCTATCGTCCAGCGTCACCTCGTCGGGCAGCACGAGCAGGCGGTAGCGGGAAAGGTCGGCCTCGGTGTCCACCACGTCGAAGTTCACGTGGTTCTCGAGCAGGATGCGGGCCGCCCCCACGTCGGGGTCGTCGCTGCCGCGCCCCCGCTGGCCGACGGCTTCGACGGAGAGAATGGCCGCCTCGGAGGCCGGCTTCGCCCCCTTGCACCAGGCCTCGCGCGCCTCCACGTAGGCGAAAGCGTCGCCGATGATGCGGTAGGTGTCCTCGTCCATGTGGCCGTCGGGGTGAAGCTGGTCGCCGACGCAGCACTTCGCCCCCCAGGCCAGCATCGCCGCGCACTCATAGCGGAGGGCGACGGGGTTCTTGTAGCCGCCGAACTCGCCCCAGGTGGTGTGGAACTTGCCGGTCATGCCCACGAAGTCGAAGCCCGTCGTGGCCGAGTACTTGGCCGAGACGGGGAAGTGGTCGTAGCCCCAGCCGCCTGTCGGAAGCGATTCCAGCTCCAGGTGTGTGAAGTAGGGGAACAGGTCGCGCCGCCCGCGCGGAATGTGGCCGCTGTTGTGGAAGATGAACAGCCCGGGCTTGATGGCGTGCACGGCCGCGGTCATGCGCTCGTAGTAGCGGAGCAGCACGCGGCGGGCGAACTCCTTGCGGTCCTCGGGCCTCTCGGGGTCGAGGCCGGCCTTGTCCATCCCCGCGAGACACCACGAGCAGCAGCAATCGCCCTGGTGGATGATGTCGAGCCAGGCGCCGTCGGTGTCGTAGTTGCGCACCATCTCCTCGACCTGGGCGATGACGAGGTCGAGGTAGGGCGAGTTGAAGCACATCTTCCGCCAGCCGGCCTTCAGCGGCGCCGCCCCGTGGCGGTTGCCCTCGGCGCCCATCTCGATCCACTCGGGATGCTGGCGGGCGCTCCGCTCGTCCAGGCCCACGCTCACGTAGACGGGAATCTTGATGTCGTTCGCATGGCACGCCTCGATCATCGCGCCCAGCAGGTCGAACTTCAGGCTCGGGTGCATCTCGCCAACGTTCGTTGGATGGTACGACCAGCCGTGGTGGCACTTCGAGAAGCAGTTGATCGAGTTCACCCGCCCACGCTTCAGCATCGCCACGAACTGCTCGGGGTCGAATCGCGAGCCCACGCCGGGGATGTGCTCCGAGGTGTGGAAGTCCAGGTGCACCTGGCGAAAACGCAACTCGTCCATTGCCATCTCCACTTCCTGGGTTGGCGGGCGGGACCGGGGTCGTGGCCGCAGACGATGGTAGTGCCTTGTGCCCCGACTGTCAAGGAAGCTGGGGGTGTTGCAATGCTGGGCGACAGGGCGCTATAATTGGCGCAGGTTGACGCGGCCCCGACCCGACGAGGAGCGCCCCGTGGCCAAACGCATCCTCACCTGCCCCAACTGCATGGGAAAGCTCGCGGCGCCCGGGGGCGTCGAGCGCTTCCGCTGCCCCACGTGCAAGAGCGTGCTCGGCTTACCGCCCGACGGTGGGAATGTCGCCGTGGCCGTGGACGCCACGACCGCCACCGAGGCGCAACGCGAGGAGCCCCAGGCCCCGCCTGCGCCGGCGCCCGAGCCGACCAGCCCGCCTGAAAGCACGCCTGCCGTGCGCCCGATGCAGATCCCTCCCCGGGCATCGGCCGCCGCAGCGCCGGCTCCCGAGCCAGCGGTCCGCCCGATGCAGATCCCCTCCCAGGAGCCCACCGCCGGCGAGCCGGCCCTCGGCGAGACGCTTGCCGGCTACACCCTCGTGCGCCGGATCGGGCAGGGCAGCATGGGCACGGTCTTCGAGGCGATCCAGGAGGGCCTCAAGCGCCGCGTGGCCCTCAAGGTGCTGCCCGAGACCGTGGCCAGAAACCCCATCTTCTTCGCCGGCTTCAAGCGCGAAGCACAAGCGGTCGCCAAGCTCAACCACCCGAACATCGTGCAGATCTTCGACATTGATGAGGACAAGAACCACCACTTCTTCTCGATGGAGTACGTGGACGGCGAGAGCATGGCTGACCTCCTGGCCCGCAAGAAGCGCTTGCCGGTGTCCGAGGCCGTGCCCATCATCGCGCAGACAGCGGCCGCACTGGATTTCGCCTATGAGCACCTCCTCGTCCACCGCAACATCAAACCCTCGAACATCCTGCTGACCGAGCAGGGCGACGTGAAGGTGGCCGACTTGGGCCTCGCCAAGAGCTTCGAGGGGACGAGCGTGGGCATCGTGCGCGGCACCCACGGCGGCCCGCTCTACATGGCTCCCGAGTTCTCGAAGAACCCCCGGCTGGCCGACTGCCGGTCCGACATCTACGCCCTCGGCGCCGTTCTCTTCCACCTCCTCACCGGACAGCCGCCGTTCCCAGGCCCCAGCGTGCCGGAAATGATCATCCAGCACGCTGACAAACCCTTCCCCTCGGCCCGCGCGCTCGTGCCCGAGATCCCCAAGGGCCTCGATGCCCTGCTCGCGAAGATGTGCGCCAAGGACCCCGCCGACCGCTTCCAGACCTATGCCGAGCTGCTCGAAAGGCTGCAAGCGCTCCTCAGCGGCACCGACATTCGCGTGCCGAGCGTGGCCACCGATGCGCCGACCGGCGTGGTGCGACGCCGCAGGAACTGGCTGCCGTTGGCCGTCGTCGGCGCCGCCGCGGCACTGGCCGTTCTGGGCCTCTTCGTCTTCCTGCTCCCGAAGCTCTTCGGGTCCAGGCCGCAGGCATCCGCCAGCGCCCCGACCGAACTTGCGAAGGCGCAACCGGCCCCCAGGACTCTGCCGGCCAAGGCCCCGGCCTCCAAGCCCGCGCCGCCTGTCGTCCCCAAGCCGCCCGAGCCTGAGCCGGTCAAGCCGCCGGCAGAGGAGCCCAGACAGAAAGAACCCGCTGCCGAACCCAAGGCCAAAGACGAACCCGTCGAACCGAAAGAAGAGCCGAAGAAGGAAGAGCCCCGGAAGGAGGAAGGCCCCCCCGCTGGCGGCCTGGCCGAAGCCACCCGCGCCGCCCAGGCACTCGCCGCCCAGAACCAGTTCGGCAAGGCTCTGGCCGCCCTCGACGGACTGACCAGAGATAACGCCGACGAAGCGCTCCAGAAGGCCGTGGACGCCGCGAAGGCCCCGATCCTCGAGCAGGCCGCCAAGGCGTTCCAAGCCGTGGCCAGGACCGTGCGCGAGCTGGCCGCCGCCGGCAAGCTCGACGAGGCCAGAGCCGCCCTCCAGACCGTCGCCGACACCTTCGGCACCGACAACGAGGTCGGCCAGGCCCGCGTGGCGATCGAGGCGATTGACGCCCACAAGGAGGCCCTCACGGCCCTCACCCAGGGCGCCGAAACGGCCCGCAAGGCCGCTGAGGCCGCCGACCGCCGCGCGGCGCAGCAAGGCGACCTCGCCAAGGGCCTCGCGGCCGCGCGAACCCTCCTCGAAGACTGGCGGCTAGAGCCCGCGCTCGAGAGCCTGGGCAAGCTCAAGGCCGAAGACCCGGCCCACGCCGCGCAGGTCGAGCAGCACAAGGCGGCCATCGAGGCCCTCGCCGGCTTGCGCGACCTCATCGCCGACCACATCCGCAAAGCCGAGCCGCGCCTGACCAAGGGCGCGCTCAAGATCTCCGGCCTCAACGGGGAGCTGACCGGCGCGGACAAGGAGGGCATCACCTCCATGGTCACCGGCGGCGGCGCGCGCGAGGGCGAGAGAATCCCCTGGTCCAAGCTCACCGAAGCCACCGTGGACCGCCTCGCCAGACTCGTGGCGAAGGCCGGCGACCCCGCTCACCAGTTGGCCCTGGGCCTGTGGTTCCGCCTCCTCGGCAACGAGCAGAAGGCGGCCGTGGCCTTCGGCCGCGCCGACGAGCTCGGCACCAAGACCGACGCCCTCACCGACCCTGCCCAGGGTGTGGACAGGGCCGCCAAGGAAGCCCTGGCCGCCCGCACCTTCGCCGATACCCTCAAGCTCTTCCTCGATGGCAAGCTCAAGGAGGCTGAGGCCGCCCTTGCCAGCTACAAGGAGAAGTTCGCCGACACCGCCTTCTACGCCGAGAACGAGAAGGTCTGCGACGTCGCCTCGGCCTTCAAGCCGTTCGTGCCCCCCGGTGTCCCCGAGCCCACGCCTGAGCCGGCCCCCAAGCAGCCCGAGCCCAAGCAGCCTGAACCCAAGCAGCCGGCTCCCAAGCAGCCCGACAAGCCGGGCGACGAGCAGAAGGCCAAGGAGTGCTACGACAAGGCCGTGGCCGCCTTCAACGCCCGACTGTTCGAGGAGTGCAAGAAGCAGCTCGCCGCCCTTCGCGACGCCTCGCCCAACAGCCCCCTCCTCTCCAACCGGCAGTTGAACCCCTCGGTGGAGACGATGCAGAAGGCCCTGGACGCCCGCGGGCCGGTCCTCAGGGTCTCCGCCACTGCCAAGGGCGCGCACGGCTCCGTGGAAAAAGCCGTGGCGGCGCTCGAAGCGCCCCGCTCCACCATCGAGATTGATGGCGGCGTCTACTCCCACGGCAGCATCGCCATCCCCAACCGCATCGGCGATGGCCTCATCCTCCGCGGCCTCGGCGAACGCCCCCCACGCCTCGACGGCGGCGTCAAGCGCGACCCCATCCTCGTCTTCGACAAGGACGACAAGGACGTCTGGATCGAGAACCTCGAGTTCTCCAACACCAAGGCCGCGGTGGACATCGGCATCAACTGCACGGCCACCCTCCACAACTGCGTCGCCCTCTCCAACGTCGCCTCCGCCCTTTCCAAGCACCCCGTCGCCAAGGTCACCCTCACCGCCTGCATCTTCCGGCTCGAGAAGCTCGCCGACACCCCCACCCGTCACAGCCTGCTTCTCCTCGCCGACAAGGCCGAAGTCTCAGGCGGCGAGCACACTGCCTCCATCCTCGTCGGCAACGACCTCACTCTCAGCAAAGTCACCCTCACCGATTGCCTCGTCCTCGGCTCCTGCACCCTCGAGAGCGACGTGAAGCTGAACCACGTCACCATCGTCGGCCCCGTCGCCGTCTACGAGGACGCGCGCAACATCGCCATCACCGATGGCATCCTCGGCGCCTTCACTGTTACCGAACCCAAGAACAAGCAGAAGGCCAAGGACCAGAAGAAAGAGATCGTCGCCGCCCTCACCAACGTGTGCCTCTATGCCCAGACTCGCCCTCTCCCCAAGGACCTCGTCAAGACGGAGGAAGTCATCGGCCACCGCGGCGCGCCATTCGAGGACCCCAGCGGCCCCGACTACCGGCTCCCCAAGAACAGCCCCTTGCGCGAGAAGGGCACCGATAAGTCCGAGCTGGGCTCCCGCTTCCCTGAGGAGATGCTTGGGCTTCTGCGTTCGGTCGTCAAGCGCTCCCCTGCCCTCCTCCGGCCGCCCGCCCGGCATCGCTGATCGCTGCCAAGGGCAGCCTGTTTTCTTACGGCGTGGTCTTGTCGAGGAGCTTGGCTGTGGCGGGGTTGACCTTCATGGCCCAGGCCTCGCCGCGATAGGTGAAGGCATAGGCGAGCTTGCGCGCCGCGTCGTACATCCAGCCCACCGCGTAACCGTCCGGCACATTGCCCGCGTCGAGCAGGAACATGCGGTTCTTCGCGCAGTCGTAAACGCGAGTGTAGCGCGTGCCCTTGACCTTCTCGCCGCGAGGGTAGAGTTCGCCGATGAGCACCCAGTCGGCGTGCTCGATGTAGGCCATCTCGCGGGCGTTGTTGGTCCTGGAGAACTCGCTATTCTCGGGCGTCATGGTGCTCAGCTCCTTCGTCTGGAAGTCGAAGGCCAGGAGGTCGCCGCTGCTGAGCTTGCTGTAGCCTCCGCCCACGCCGCTGAGGATCATGCGGTCACGCTTCGAGTCGTAGACCATGCCGTGGGCATCGCAATAGGGCAGGAAGAGCTTGCCTTTCGGCTCAAGGTCGCTCCAGCCCTTCTCGCGGTCGAAGAGCCAGAGGCCGGCGTCGTCGCTGTTCCGCTTCTTGGCCCACGCGACGGCGCCGTGGGGCGAAGTCTCGACCACAGTGCTGCCCCAGGAGAAGGCGAAAGGCAGCGCGTAGGGCTCGATGCGCAGCCAGTCCATCCGCTCGGGGTCGTAGAGGTAGCCGCGGCCCGAGACGAGGAGCTTGCACTTCGGGTCATAGGCGTAGTGGTTGTAGTTGTGGGCGGAGACCCAGGGGCGGTTGAGGAGGGAGGAGTCGAAGCCGCCGCCGCCGTTGGCGCCGTAGGGCTCGTCGGCGTCGTAGCCCTCCACGATGCGGCCCGAGGCGGGCGACCAGTGGGCGACGACGCTGGCCGAGCGCACGCAGTGGCCCCCGCCCCAGAGCAGAATCTGGTCACGGTCGGAGTCCCACACGCAGGTGCCCCAGTCGCGCTGGCGGCAGCCCTGGCAGGGGTTGCGGGGCGGATCGGGCAGGCGCACCCACTGGTTGTCGGGCAGGGCGTCGAGGCCGACCGGCTTCGGCTCGTCGGGCACCTCGCAGAAGGCCGCGACGAAGGGGCCTGTGCGGTAGAGCCGTTCGTTGGGCTGTGTGCCCAGCTTCTCGCGGCCCTCGGCGTCGAGGCGGGTAGGGTCCACTTGGAGCGTCCACGTCTCGGCAGGCCGCCTCCAGCGCCAGAACCACAGGGTGAGAGGGTGCGCGGCCAGGATGAGGCGGTCAGTTGTGGGCGGGACGTCTCCGTCCCGCGGATCGCGGGGGGCGGAGCCCCCGCCCACAGCGGCCAGGGCTGGCGGGCAGAAGCGGTCGCTGGAGTAGCCGTCGAAGATGCCGAGGGGGCCCGGGGTGGATGCGTCATCCTTGATGGGCAGGGGCCAAGAGGCGGCGAGGTCCCAGCGCTCGGCCTTGGCGTCGAAGAGCCAGAGCTGGCGGGGCGCGAGAGGCGCATAGGGCGGGGCGCCGTAGTCGGTGCTGGACGACTGGATGTAGCCCTCGTAGAGTGCGACCCTGCCGCACTTGGGGAGCGGCACGAGGGCGTGGCCGGCGCGGGGGCTGGGCGCTTTGTCGGGCTTCGCACGCCGCCAGGCCCTCTTGTCGAGGTCGAGAAGCCAGGTGTCGTTCATCAGGTAGTCCTCGTGATCGCCGCCGAAGAGGACGAAGAGGCGGCTCGCGGGATCGCAGATGAGAGGCGAGTTGCGGCGTGAACAAGGGACCGGATACTGCTCTTCGGCGGCCTGCTCGAGTCTCCGCTGAAGCTCGTGGGCCTGCTTGAGCGCGGCCAACGTCTTCTCCGCGTCCTTCTGGTCGAGTAGTGCCGCAATGCGGGCAACAGTGGAGACGAAAGGCGCTATCTGGGGCATCTTCTCCAGCGCGTCGCAGCGCTCGGAGAGGGCCTTGCGCTCGGCGTCGGTGCCCACTCCCTTCGGGTCGCGGTACCAGGCCAGGCGGATGCGGCCGCGGAGGTCAATCACGGCCTGCTTCGCCGCGACCAACTCACGGTGCTCTCGCGCCACCTGCTCGTCCATCACGTCCATCCTCGTCCACCTGCCCGAGGGGATGTCGTAGACCACGGTTCGGAGCCAGCCGAGGTTGTCGGCCTTTTTGTCGGCGCCCACGACGACGAGGCGCTTGCCCACGGGGTCGCAGGCCATCGTGTGCCAGCTCATGCCCTCCAATTCGGGTGCAGGCGGCTGCGCCTTCCAAGCCTTTTCCTCCATGCGGAAGGTGTGGAGGACCGGGCCGCCTGATAGGCAGTAGATGGCTTTTGTGCCCGGGTCGTAGGCGGCCTGGTAGTAGGGGAAGAAGCCGCCTTTCTGCTTGGGCGCGGGGGCGAGGTCGCTCCACGTGCCGGCGGCGGGGTCGAAGGCCCGCACCTGGGGCGCGTCCTTCTCGCCGGCGACGACGAGAAGCAACTGCTGGAAGTCGGGCGCGGCCAGCAGCACCGAGCCGGGGCGGGAGCTTGAGGCGGCGTCGGGCAGCTTCGTCCACGCGTTGGGCGTCTCGGCTGCGGCGGCGAGCGCCGCAGCGGCCAGAATGCACAGGGCGTGTCTCATCGCAGTCCTCCTTGTTGGGTTCCCCTTAGAGACGCACAAGCCGCCCGCGTTGTCAAGCGGCGAAGGCCGCGGTTGACACGACGCGGGGCGGTACGCTACCCTTCAGGCGTCGAATGCCCCCTTCACCCGAAAGCGAGGAGCGCATGGAACGCGAGAAGCTGCACGACGGGCGGGCGGACGGTCTGGAGGCGCTGGAGGCGCTGGACGTCCGCTCGACTCGCACGTTCGCCGAGATGCTCGAAGCGATGTCGAAGACGGCCTTCGGCAGCCGTAACCTGGGCGAGGCCTTCCACGTGCTGAAGGCGATGAGCGACGACCCCGATTGCACCATCGTGCTCACCATCTCGGGGGCGATGACGGTGGCGAAGATGGGCAAGGTCGTCTGCGAGATGATCAACTCGGGCCTCGCCCATATCGTCATCTCCACCGGCGCCCTCATGGCGCATGGCCTGACCGAGGCCATCGGCCTCACCCACTACAAGCACAACCCCGCGATGACGGACAAGGAGCTGTACGAGAAGGGCTACAACCGCGTGTACGACACGCTGGAGATGGAGGCGAACCTCTGCCAGGCCGAGCGCGTGATGAGCGCGGTGCTGGGGGAGTTCGACTGGAGCCGCCCGACCTGCTCGAGCGAGGTGACGCGCGAGGTGGGCCGGCACCTGGCCGAGCACGGCCAGATGCCGAGTATTCTGGGCTGCGCTTATGCCAAGGGCGTGCCCGTCTACGTGCCCGCCTTCACCGACTCGGAGCTGGGCCTCGACCTTGCAACCCACATCCTTGGCAAAGCCAGGGCCCAGCGGCAACAGAGGAACCTCGAAGCGTTCTTCAGCCACGTGCCGAACTTCAATCCCTATCTGGACCTTCACGACTACGCGAAGCGTGCCCTGCGGGCGAAGCGGCTGGGCATATTCACCGTGGGCGGAGGCGTGCCGCGCAACTGGGCGCAGCAGGTGGCGCCCTTCGTCGAGATCATCAACATGCGCGTCGGCACCACCCTGGCCGTGCCGCGGTTCCAGTATGGTGTGCGGCTGTGCCCCGAGCCGGTGCACTGGGGCGGGCTGAGCGGCTGCACGTACTCGGAGGGCGTGTCGTGGGGCAAGTTCATGAGCCCCGATGAGGGGGGCCGTTACGCCGAGGTCTACTGCGACGCTACGATTGCCTGGCCGCTGCTCGTCCGTGCCGTGTGCGAGGTGCGGGGGCTCGTGTGAGGGGCCTCTGCAGCGGGAGGATGCGTGGGTGATCCGACATTCGGCGGGGGTAGCCTTCTTCGGGGCAGACGGTCGAGGCGGGAAAGGGCGACAGGAACCGCGAGACGCTACAAGTGGCACAGGGTTTTGTGTCGTTGGGAAAGCATTGCATACTTGTTCAACTATGCAAAACGCTCCGCCGGCACCAAGAGGTCATTCGACCATGAGCCCCCCTTTGCCTCAGGCAAGGCCGGGAAGGTGGAGACAAGGCGTGCATAGTTGTTCAACCATGCCATGGGTCCGGAGGGCGATGAGATGGACGAGGTGATTGTCCGCGTGCTGCGCACAGTCGCATGCCGGGCCCGGTTGCGCCTTCTGTCGCATCTGTTGGGCACCCGGGAGGCAACCCCCTCCCAACTGGCGCAAGCTCTCGGAATGAGCCTCGACCTTGTGTCCGCTCACCTTGCGCGTCTCACAGGAGCGGGCCTCATCACACGGCGGCGCTCCGGCCTGCGCTGCTTCTGCATCGCGCGCTCTCCTTACCGCGACACGGCATTCAGCAGCCAGGTGCTCGCTTGGCTCAGGGAGACCCTGTCTGCCCCGTCGCGCGCAGGACAACGGCCCTCCGGTGCCAGTGCCACCCGAGAAGCGCCCACGGCTCGCCTGCTCGAGGCCCACGCCACGGTCTTCCACGCGGTGACCGCGTTCACCAACCTCCGTCGCCTCCAGATCCTGCGTCGGCTGGCCGATGGCGAGCCCGCCGCCGGTGCGGCATTGGTTCGGGAGCTGCGGATGTCGGGGGCAGCGCTCTGTCGCCACATGCGCAAGCTTGCACGACGGGGCTACATCCGAAGCACGTCGCGCAAGGGAAAGCGCCTCTATCAACTGAGCCGCGATGGCGCGACGCCTTCTCACGCTCGCCTGCTGACAATCGTGGCAGCGCACGGCCCGGAAAGAGAATTGCATACTTGAACAACTATGCAAGCACTCTCACCCCGTGCTGTCCTTGACCGAAGGAGGCGCGAATGCCCGGATACCCGCACGCTATGCTAGTCATCGCGGCCGCGACCGTCGTTGCCTGCTCACCTCGGGTCAGTCGCCACGCGTTCCACCAGCCCACGCTCCGCATCGTGTGCTTGGGTGATTCGATTACGGACGGCTGCACGTATCCACAGCTCATCATGCAAGCGCTGCGCGAGGCGGGCCGGGCCGCGCCCACCGCGATCTGCGCAGGCGTGGCCAGCGACACGGCCCCCCAAATGGCCGCCCGAGTTGAGAAGACGGTGCTCATCTTCAGACCCACGCTTGTGACCTTCTGCGCCGGCACGAACGACGCGCTCCGCGGCGTGTCGCCTGCCGACTATGAGAGGGCTCTCCGCGCGGTCTCGGCCAAGGTGAAGGCCCAGGGCGGCTCGATGCTGCTGCTCACCCCCTGCATCATCAACGCACACAAGGGCGCCGATGCCGCGGCCAAGACGAGAGCCGCGGCCGCCGACGCAGCCCTGGGGCAGTACATCGAGGTCATTCGCAAGGTCGCCGCTGACGAGGGCTACCCCGTCGCTGAGAACAACGCGCTGATGCAAGCGGCACGCCGCGAGGGCCGGGAACTGATGGCCGACGACGGTATCCACCCCAACTACCTGGGCCAGAGCTTGATCGCCCGCTCCATCCTCGACACCCTGGGCCACCGCGACGTGCCACTGCCGCGCGAGTTCCACCCCGCGCTTTTCCCGGGCGTCATCCGCGAGTGGAAGATGCGCCTCGCGCCGCTCGATGCGCACAAGAAGCCCCAGCACCTCACCGAAGCTACTGTGCGGCAACTCACGCCCGATGACTCGTGGAGAACCTATGCTCTGCCCGACCCCCCTCCCCCATGCAGCCCTTCGGCCGAGGACTGGCGGGAGCAGGAGCGACGCAACGGCTTCGGTCTGCGGGTCCACGAGATTGCAGGCGAGGGGCTCGTGCAGGCTGTGGCTGCCATCGAGTGCACCAGACCGCGACGCGCCTTCATCAACACGGGCATCGGCATCGCCACCGTGTGGCTCAATGGCGTAAAGCTCCACGATCAGGGCGGCGCCTGGACGGGCTTCCACGCCGGCAAGGAGCGGTTGCCCGCGAGCCTGAGGCGTGGCAGGAACGAGATCGCTATCGAAATTGAGGGGCCCCAGTTCTTCCTGAGCGTAACCGACAAGCTCGCCTGGGAGGAGGACCTTCGGTTCGAAGCAGGCAGCGAGTGAGGAGCCGAGGTCTGTCGCGTCCGACCCTGAGCGCCACCATTGCTGCCGCAGCAGCGCGACCGGCAGCCGGCCGAGCACTGCCCACCGATGACGCACACCCCGCCTCACCCTTCCCTACATCCTGTGCTACCCGGTCGTTGCGACCCCTATCCCTGGCCTTCAGAGCGCGGGGAATACGGATCGCGCGGGATGGACGCCGTTGTGCCTGATCGCGGCGGGCGGGGAGCACGTGGACGATCTGGCGGCGCTGTCGGCGGACAGGGGCGTGTCAGTGCTGTTGGGGCGTGGGACTCCTTCGGCGGCGGCGAAGAAGTTCCTGTAGGCGTCCCACGGGGAGCCGGAGGCGGCGACGACGGGGCCGTGGTTGTTCCCTTCGGACGGCTCGTGGGAGGGTCTGGCGCTGGCGGGTCTGGGTCGGGTGAACGCACACGTGGTGTGCCAGGCGCAGGCGAGCCGGCCGGAGCGTGTGGCGGCGAGGGGATGCGGGGCTATCAGCCGTCGGTGGTGCTGTGGCACGACGAGCGGCGTCTGGGGTCGCTGGACCGGCTGAACACGCGGCTCAACCGCTCGGAGTGGAAGGCGGCCTGCCGGCAAGGTTGCCGGGGCATCGCCGAGGGGAAGGTCATCCCGGACTACGACTCGATAACCTCGACCGGCCAGGAGATTCGGGGCGGCACAGAGCTGTGAGCCACAACGCGTGGGGGCAACGGGAGTCAAGTGCACAGCCCACTTGTACAGAACCCTTGAACTACCGGGCCTCAGAAGGCTTGACAGCGCGAGAGTCGCGCGGTATCATTTTCCGCATTGGGGCGGTGTGCTTCGCCGCCGGGTTGCCGTCTTCTTCGTGCCACAAGGAACCTCCCATGCCCCAGTTGCGGATCAAGAACGGCCCGGCGCAGGGAAAACTCTACCCCTTGTCGTCGGAGGTGGTGAACCTGGGCCGTGAGGGCCCCGTCCAGATTCTCGACACCGCGGCGTCGCGCCAGCACGCCGAGGTGTTTTCCGTCGGCGACATGTTCTTCATCCGCGACCTGGGGAGCCGCAACGGCACGTACCTCAACGACGAACGGCTGAAGAAACACGAAGAGGCGTTGCTGCGCGTGGGGGACCTCGTGCGCATCGGCTCCACCTTCATCGTGTTCGAGGAGCCCGGCGCCCGGCCGACGGACGAGCCGCAGTTCACAAGCGGCGAGGAGGACATCGGCGCCACGGTGGAGCTGCAACTGGACGCTCAGACAGAGCTGGTGGAGGGCGCGGCCGCGGCCGACCAGAGCGTCCACTACGCCGTCCTCTACGACGTCGCCAAGGCGGCCAGTTCGGCCTTCGACGTGAAGACCATGATGAAGAAGGTCTGCGATATCGCACTTTCGGCCACCGGGGCCGATGCAGTGTTCGTCTTCATCCGCGAGCGAGGCAAGCTGGTGCCGGTGGCCCACTCGCGGCGTGTCGAGCGCCACGAGCTGACGATCTCCTCAACCATCGTCCGCCGCGCGCTCCAGCACCGGCGCGCACTGCTCGTGAGCGACGCCGGCACTGACGCGCGGTTCTCGGGCGCGTCCAGCGTGGTCATGAGCGGCATCCGCTCGGTGATCTGCGCGCCGCTGCTGGCGCACGAACAGCTCGAGGGCGTGCTCTACCTGCACAGCGCGACGCCGGGCCACGTGTTCACCGACGAGCATCTGCGGCTGGCCACTGCCATGGCACTCCAGGCCGCGGTGGCCACCGAGGCCATCCAGGCGCACGAGGCGAGCCGCCGGAAGCTCCTCTCGGTTTTCCGCACGCTGATCTCGGCCCACGAGCAGGCCTCGCCCACGGCCAGCGAAGGCCACAGCGAGCGCGTGCACGCCTGCGCGGTGGCCATCTGCCAGACGATGGACGTGCCGCCCGCCGAGGCGCACCTGGTCGAACTCGCCGCATTGCTCCACAGCATTGGCCACTTCGGCGCGCCCGAAGGCGCCTTCGAGCGCGAGGAGAACCGCTACGACTACGCCGTCCTGGGCGCGAAGATGCTGCGCAAGATTGATGGCATGGAGGAAGTGGCCGCCGCCGTGGAAGCCCACCTCGAGCGCCTCGACGGCAGCGGCGGCCCCAATCACCTCGTGGGCCACCAGATCCCGCGCGCCGCTCGCATCGTCGCCGTGGCCGACGAGTTCGACCGGCGTCTGAGCGCCCTGGGCAAGCCGCCCCACTCCTCCGAGGCCGTCAAGCAGGTGCTCATGGGCCTCAATGCCGAGAGCGGCCAGAAGTTCGATAGCGACGCCTTCAACGGCCTTGTTGTCGCGCTGCGAACCGGCAGGCTGTTGCAGGTCTAGCCGCCTTGCGCCTGCTCTCGCGGCCCGGTGGGGGTGATCCTTGCGTATGCCTCGTCGCCACACGCCGCCGCCCGCCCGCGCCGGTCACCTGCAGCCAGAGCCTGTGACCTCGGCCCCGCTCTTAGGGCGATGCCATAATGCCTTGTGAGCCAGAAGAACCCGCACCGACGACGGCCACGCCCCGCGCGGCCGCGGCGCTCCGCAAGCCGCCCCTATCGCGGGGGGAGCGCCCGTGCGCCGGCCTCGTCGGCCTGAGTTCGGAGGCGGCCGCCCTGGTCCGGAACGAGCTGGCTTCCGAGGGATGCGACGCCCTCGTGTGCGACGGGGCCGACGATCTGGTGGCCCGCCTACGGGGCGGCGCCTTCGACCTGGTGCTGGCCGACGTGGACGCGCTCGGCCTCGGGCCGGGCGAGTTCACGGCCCGCGTCAAGCGCGAGGCCCCACAGGCGGTGGTGGTGGTCGCGTCTCAGGACGGCACGGCGGCGGCGGCCGTGGGGGCCCTCCGCGCCGGCGCTTGCGACTACCTGCTCAAGCCCCTGCGCGCCGAGGACTTGCGCGAGCGCCTTCGCCAGGCCCTGGCGCGCCGCCGACTCGGCCTCTCCGTGCGCCAGCGCACCCTGCGTCTCGCCTACGTCAACGAGCTCTCCGGCTCGTTCAGCGCGAGCCTCGACCTTCACGAAGTGCTGCGGACCGCGGCCGGCGCCCTGCGCACGCTGGCCGACTTCGACCTCGCCGCTGCCGTGTTGCGCGAGCCGGCCGGTGATACCTCGCGGGTGTATCCCCTGACACCTGGCGCGGAAGCCCTGTGGCCCTCGCCCGTCCGTGTGCCCGTGGCCGAGTCGGCGCTCTGCGAGAGCTTCCACGGCAACCAGCCGCGTCTCCTGGCCGACCTCCGCCGCGAGGCCCTGCCCCGCGACCTCGCGACGTTGGGCCGGGATGGCTTCTGCTCGCTCCTGCTTCTGCCACTCGTGTCGAAGCAGGCCGCCATTGGGGCCGTCGCGCTCGCGAGCCGCAGCCCGGGCGCCTTCGACGCGAGCGATCTGGATCTCCTCCAGCACGTGAGCGACCACCTCGCCAGCGCCGTTGTTAACGCCCGGCTCTACAGCGAACTCAAGACCCTGTCGGCTAACCTCGAAGACACCGTTCGCGAGCGCACGCGCGAGGCCAGCGAGGTCCGCCAGCGCCTCGAGAGCCTGCTGGAGACGGCCGGCGACGCCATTATCACGGTGGACCTCGAGTACCGAATCCGCTCGTGGAACCACGGCGCCGAACAAATCCTCGGCCACACGCGCGTGGACACGCTGGGCAAGAGCATCTGCTCGCTGGCCAGCGGTGAGGCGGCCCGCAGCCAGCTCGCCCGCGTGCTCGCCCTCGCCGTCGAGGGCGAAACATCGGCCAGCGTGGAGACCACCTGGGTGCGCCGCGATCGCAAGGAGGCCACTCTCTCGCTCACCGCATCGCCCATCGTGGGCAGCGGCGAGCAACTGGTCGGCGTGCTCGTCATCGCGCGCGACATCACCGAGCAGCAGCGTCTCCAGGAGGAGCTGTTCCACTCCGAGAAGCTCGCCTCGATCGGCCAACTCGCGGCGGGCGTGGCGCACCAGATCAACAACCCACTCGGCGCCATCTCGGGGCGAGCGCAGATGCTCTTGCGCCTGAGCGGGCCGCCGGACCCCGACTTCCTGCGCGAGCAACTGGGCAAGATCCGCGCCGATTGCGCGCGCATCACCGAGACGGTCAACGACCTGCTCGGCTTCGCCCGCAAGACCGACACGGTGAAGCAGCGCGCCCACCTGGGTATTCTGGTGGACGAGACCCTCGAGATGGTGCGGCACGGCCTCTCGGCGCAGAAGGTGCGCATCGAGCGCTGCTACGCCGACCACCTGCCTCCGATCCTCGCCTCGGCCAACCACCTGCGCCAGCTCTTCGCCAACCTCATCACCAACGCCCTCGACGCCATGCCCGACGGCGGCACGCTCACCATCACTACCCGCCTGCTCCCCGCCACTGACGAGCGCCCCGAACCGGCCGTCGAGGTCGCCTTCGCCGACACGGGGACAGGCATTGCGCCCGAGGACATGGCGCGCATCTTCGAACCCTTCTTCACCACCAAGCCCGCAGGCCAAGGCACGGGCCTCGGCTTGGCGGTGGCGAAACGGATCGTGGACTTCCACAACGGCCGCATTGACGTGGAGAGCGAGCTCGGACTCGGCACCACTTTCACCGTCCAGTTCCCCGTGGGCTGACCCTGGGCGAGCAGGGCGCCGGTACCCGCCGCCACGGCCCGAGCCCACCCTCTGAGGCGAGCCCATGGCCAAACCCAAACCCAGCATCCTGATCGTCGAGGACGACGAGAGCATGCAGGATTTCCTCACTACGTTCCTCGAACAGGAGGGGTATGAGGTCCAGTGGGCCCCCCACGGTGGCATTGCCCGCCAGATGCTCGACGCCCAACGGATTGACGTGGTGCTTACCGACATCCTGATGCCGGAGGTGGATGGGGTGGAAGTGCTCGACTATGTGAGAGAACGCTACCCCGACACGGCTGTGATCATCATGACGGGGCACTCGTCCGTGCGGCAGGCGGTGGACCTCATCCGCCGTGGCGCCGACGACTACTTCAAGAAACCGTTCGATGTGGACGAGATGTTGCACGTCATCCGCCGCTCCGTCGAGCATCGCCGGATGCAACGCGAGGCCCGCACCGCCGCGCCCCCGGCCGCGGCAGGCAGCGCCTCGCCGCGCGAGCTCTTCCCCAACATCATCGGGCAGTCGAGCTCCATGCTGCCCATCTTCGACCTCATCCTCAAGGTCGCCGACACCCATTCCACCGTGCTCATCCAGGGCAGCAGCGGCACGGGCAAGGAGCTGGTGGCCACGGCCATCCACGAGAAGAGCTCGCGCCGCAGCGGCCCGTTCATCCCTGTTCATTGCGGCGCCATTCCCGAGACCCTGCTCGAGAGCGAGCTCTTCGGCCACGAGAAGGGCTCGTTCACGGGGGCCATCGCCCGCAAGGAAGGCGTCTTCAAGCTCGCCGATCACGGCACGCTCTTCCTCGACGAAGTGAGTGAAATGAGCGTGCCGCTCCAGGTCAAGCTCCTGCGCGTGCTCGAGACCGGCACTTTCCGCCGCGTGGGCGGCGTCGAGGACCTGCGAGTAGACGTCCGCGTCGTTGCCGCCACCAACCGTAACCTGAAGGACCTGGTGGACAAGAACCTCTTCCGCCACGACCTCTTCTACCGCCTGAACGTGTTCCCGATCTTCCTCCCGCCCTTGCGCGAACGGGCCGCCGACATTCCCGTGCTGGTTCAGCACTTCCTCCAGAAGCTCGCCCGCTCGGGCAGGCCAAGCTGTACCGCGTCACGTGAGGCCCTCTCCCTCCTGTGCAGCTACGAATGGCCCGGCAACGTGCGTGAACTGGAGAACGTCATTGAGCGGGCCGTGATCCTGTGCGGCGGGGGCGAAGTGCGGCCCGAGCACCTGCCACAGGAACTCCTGCCCCGCAAACCCGGACCCCCTCCGCCGCCCCAGGCCACCGACCTCCCGTTCCGCGCAGCCAAGACGATCTTCGAGAAGCAATACGTTCAGACCTTCCTGGCCCGCTACGAGGGAAACGTGGCTGCCGCGGCAAAGGCGGCCGGCATGTCCAGGGCTCACTTCTACGAACTGCTGAAGAAGCACCACATTGACTTCGGCCGCCACCAGGATGGCTGAGCCAGTGTCGCGCCGTACGGGGGCCTTCAGCGAGAGCATGAAGTGGCCGATCTGTCTGAAATACTGGACGCTGGTCCTAAATGGCTGAACTTGCATATCTGATTGCTATTTCACGGCTTACATATCATAATGACCCATCATGTTGATGAACGTGTACATTCCGCCAGCAACTGTTGATGTTCATCATCATCTGGGCTTGTCCGAGGCCATCAGCATAAGATACTGGCAAACCAGCATTTGCAGCTCAGCTCACTCTGGTAGGATGGGGGCCACGCAGTGGCACTCCGTTTGCAGTGTACCACTAACAGCGAGGGAGTTTGTTCCTGGTGCATCACCTTGTGTTTCCGGGACCATGGGACTGTGCGTGAGATGGCCACCAAGCCGGCTGGCGCTCCTCTAGAGAGCGCGGAATTTGCGTCGGCTCCCCCCGTGCCGGCCGCGACGGGCGGTCCACCATGCCAGGACCCGGATCCTCGCGCGCTGCTGGCGAGGCTCCGGGTCCTCGAGGAGAAGGCGCGTGGCATTCGCGAAATGGAGGCCCATCTGCGCGAGCTGAGCCAGGAGTTGGACCTGCTGACGCGGGTGAGCGACGCCGCCCGTGTGTTCCACGCCGCGGCCGATCTTCGTGAGCTGCTCGAGGCCGGGGTCGCCGAGTGCGTCAAGAGCCTGGAGGCCGAGAAAGGCTCCCTACTGCTCCACGAGAGGCAGACGGGCGAGCTGGTCGTGGCCGGGGCGTACGGCGCCTGTTCGGGGGCCATCAGGGGGCAGCGGCTGCCGGTGGGCCAGGGAGTGGCCGGTCACGTGGCCCTGCGCCGCGAGCCGCTGCGGGTGGAGGATATCACGCGCGACGGGCGCTTCGCCCCCCGCCAGTCGGCCCGCTACGCCACGGGCTCGTTCCTATGCGTGCCGGTGCAGGCGGAAGGTTCGCTCCTGGGTGTGCTGAGCGTGACCGACCGCGGCGATGGCCGCCCATTCTCTGAGCAACACCTGCGGGTGGCTGTCTCACTGGCCGATGAGCTGGCCATCGCCCTCCGGCGCGTCGAGCAGGTGGACGCCTGGCGTAGAGTTCAACAGGAGTTGATCTCGAAACTGGCTCACGAACTCCGCAACCCGCTGGATGGGGCGCTGCGCTTCATCAACCTCACGCTGGCGGACCACAGCCCCGAGGACTGCCGCCAGCGGTATCTGCTGGCCAGCAGACAGGGCCTCGAGCGACTCAGCGGAATCGTGGATAGCCTGGTCGGCCTCTCACAGGGCGGTCGGGGTTCGGACGCGCCGGCCCAGGTGAACGATCTCATGCGCCAGGCGCTGGCGCTGCTGGAGGGCAAGGCCCACGAGCGTGGCGTGCGCGTCGAGCTCGATCTGGCCGACGGCATGCCGGCGGTGCCCGGCGGCACGGGCCTTTTCCAGGTGTTCACGAATCTGGTGTCGAACGCGCTCGACGCGATGGCCATCGGCGGGGGCACCCTCTCGGTGACGTCGCGCCAAGTGGACGGTGCCGTGGTCGTCCGAGTGGCGGACACCGGGTGCGGCATGCCGCCGCAGGTGCTGGAGCGGTTGTTCACGCCGTTTTTCACCACGAAGCCGCCCGGCAAGGGGATGGGACTCGGGCTGGCTGTGTGTCGCGAGGTGGTTGACCGCCTGCGCGGCCGGATCGAGGTCGTCAGCAAGCCAGGTCGCGGCACCGTGTTCACGGTGGCGGTGCCGTGTGGGACGATACATTCAGGAGCCGCAAGGCTCTGAGGGTGACCCGCCGTCGGGTCCCGCCCGCTCGGTCAATGAGTCCGCCGCAGCCAGGCACAGGCGGCGGTCGTGGGAATGGGGCGTGGAAGGGATCATGCCATGGCCGAAGGCAACGTCCTGGTCGTCGACGACGATTTTCTGGTCCGCGAATCCGTCTCCGAGCTGCTCCGGCTCGAGGGCTACGACGTTCAAACGGCCCCCAGCGGGCACGACGCGCTGCGCTCGCTTGCGTCGCACACGTTTGACGTCGTCTTCACCGACATCAACATGCCCGAGGTCAACGGGTTCGACCTCCTGCGCGAGGTCAACCTGAAGTACCCGGAGACGCGCGTAGTGTTGATCACGGGCTTCGGCGAGGTGCAGACAGCGGTCCAGGCGATCAAGCGAGGCGCGTACGACTACGTGCAGAAGCCCGTGGCCGACGACGACATCAAGATGATCGCCCATCGGGTGATGGAGCAGAAGCGCCTGACCGAGGAGAACCGCTACCTGCGTCAACGGCTGGGCATGCGCCCGAAATTCGCCAACTTTGTGGGGCAGGACCCCAAGATCCAGAAGATCTTCGAGATCATCGAGGCCATCGCCGACACGAAGACGACCGTGATGATCACCGGCGAGAGCGGCACCGGCAAGACGCTCATCGCGCGCGCCATCCACTACAACTCCTCGCGCCGCAACGGCCCCTTCGTCGAGGTGAGCTGCGGCGCGCTGCCCGAGACGCTGCTCGAGAGCGAGCTGTTCGGCCACGTGGAGGGCTCCTTCACCGGCGCCATCAGCGACAAGATCGGCAAGTTCGAACTCGCCCACGGCGGCACCATCTTCCTCGACGAGATCAACACCGCCAGCCCCAGCCTCCAAGTGAAGCTCCTGCGCGCCATCCAGGAGCGCGAATTCGAACGCGTCGGCGGCACCGAGACGATTTCGCTCGACGTGCGCTTCATCCTCGCCACCAACTACGACCTGCGGCAGGAGGTCGAGGACGGCAATTTCCGCAAGGACCTCTTCTACCGCGTGAACGTGGTGCCCATCCACATGCCTCCGCTGCGCGAACGGGTGGGCGACATCCCGCTGCTGGCCGAACACTTCCTGCGCCTCTACGCGCGGCAGAACCGCTGCTCGGTCACCGGCATCTCGCCCGAGGCGATGCTGCGGCTCAAGCAGTACCAGTGGCCGGGCAACGTGCGCGAGCTCGAGAACGCCCTGGAGGCCGCCGTCGTGCTCCGCAAGGAAGGGGAGCTCGGCGTCGGCGACCTGCCGGCCACGATCGCCGGCAAGGGCAGCCCCGAGCCGCTGCCCCTCAAGGAGGCCCTGCTCCGCGCCGAGCGCGACATCATCGAGCACGCGCTGCGAATCCACAACTGGCGGCGCCAGCCCACGGCCGCCATGCTTGCCATTGACCGGACCACGCTCTTCAAGAAGATGCGCCTCCACGGCCTGGTGCGCGAGGACGCGGAGGAAGACAGCAGGACACGCTAGGCACCCCGGCGCAGAATCCCGACGCGGCCTATCGGCCGGGGTCGGACGAGGCCAACGAGAGAGGAGACTGGTTCATGCGGCACAGGATTCCGCTGTCTCTGGGTCGGCTTGCCGCGCTCTGCGCGGTGGCGGTGGCAGCCTGGGGGCCTCCGCCGGCCCTGGGCGAGGACGAGCGCGAGGACGCCAACCTGCGACGCGGGCGCATCCTCTACAAGAGCGGCAAATACAATGAAGCGATCGCCGAGCTCAACATCGCCCTCCGCCGCAACCCGCGCAACGGGGAGGCGCACCTGTATCTCGGCAAGTCCCACGCCAGGATCTCCGAGTTCGACAAGGCGGTTGAGGCGCTCCAGCAGGCCGTGCAGATCGTGCCCAACAGCGAAGACGCCCTGAGCGAGTTGAGCGGCTCCTACCTCGAACTCGACCAGCGCGAGCGCGGCCGCGGCAACCTCGACCAGGCCCGCGAACTCCTCGAAAAGGCCGAGAGCGCTGCCAAGACCCTCGAGCAGCGCCAGCCGAAGGCGAAGGAAAGCTTCGAGCTCCTCGTGCGCCTCGCCAAGCACAAGGCCGACGTCTACCGCGACAGCGGCGAGCCCGATAAAGAGCGCGACATGTACGACCAGGTGCTCCTCTATTGCTCCAAGGTGCTGGAGATCGACCCCAACGACGTCTCGACGCGCCTGGATGAGATCCGCACCCTCTTCGGCCTGCGGCGCTTCAAGGACGCCGAACGGCGCTGCAACGAGCTCCTGAAGATCAACCCGCAACTCCACGAACCCAAGCTCATCGTCGCCGCCATCCGCCGGGCCGACGGCGACAACGAGGGGGCCGTCAAGGTCCTCACCGAGGTCCTCACCGAGAAGAAGACCCAGATCGAGGCGATGCTGCGGCGCGCCGAGATCTACCTGGACCTCCAGAAGTACGAGGAAGCCCTGGCCGACGCCAACGAGGCCATCCGCCTCACCAACAAGAACCCGTACGCCAACTTCATCCGCGGCTGCGTCTACATGCAGCTCAAGAAGCTCGACGCCGCGATCCAGGAGCTCCAGTTCGCCGCCAGCGGCATGCCCAAGCACCTGCCCTCGCACTTCTGGCTCGCCCGCTGCCTGCTGATGAAGGACCGCCTGCGCGACGCGATCGAAGAGCTCAACACCGTAGTGAAGCTCGACGCGCGCTTCACCACCGCGCGCCTCGTGCTCGCCAGCGCCCACCTCCAGAACGGCTACCCCGACGGCGCCATCACCACCCTGGTGGACGCCCTGCACTTCGACTCGCGCAACATCGAGGTCTACCGCCTGCTCGGCATCGCCTATCTGCACAAGGGCGAGAACGAGCGAGCCGAGCAGCAGTTTGCCAAGATGCTCGACATCGATCCGGGCGCCGCCCGCGCCCACCAGGTGCTCGCCGGCATCAAACTGGCCAAGGGCAAGGTGGACGAAGCCATTGACCACTGCCGCACCGCCCTCGACGTCGAGCCCAAGAACGTCGACGTCCACTTCCTCCTCGGCCTCGCCTACATGCGCCGCGGCCGCTTCGACGGCGCCAAGGCCCAGTTCGAAAACGTCCTCAGCCTCCGCGAGAAGCACCCTGGCGCCCGCATGAACCTCGCCGCCGTGCACGTGCAGCTCCGCGAGCTGGACCTGGCCCAGGAGCAGCTCCAGCGCTGCATCGAGGAGGACCCCACCCAGACCAAGCCGCGCTACAGCCTGGCCAAGCTCTACCTCGCCCAACGCAAGTTCGACAAGGCCGAAGCCGAGCTCACCCAGCTCCTCAAGAACGAATCCGAGCGCGCCAATGTGCACCTGGCCATGGCCGAGCTGCACCTGGCCAAGGGCGAGAAGGACCGGGCCGTCGAGGCCGCCAAGGCCGCCCTCAGCATCAACGCGAAGGCGCTGGACGCGCGCGTGTTTCTGGCCCGCCTCTACATCGCCGACCAGAACTGGGCGGGCGCCCTGGCCGAGTTCGAGACGGCGCTCAAGGAGGACCCCAAGCTGGCCGCGGCCTACGAGGCCGCCATCATCCAGGTGTACCTGGGCCGGTACGAGGAGGCCGTGAAGCTCTTCGAGAAAGCCGTGCAGAACGACATCGCGCCGCCCTCGTCGCTCGCCGGCGCCGCGGCGGCGCTCCAGCTCCGCGGCGACCACCGCGCGGCCCTCGCCAGCATCTCCCAGGCCGACGCCCAGAAGCCCCAGGACCCGCTCATTGCCCTTCAGACCCTCAACATCTACCTCGGCCAGGGCGACGTAACCAACGCGCGCACGCTGCTGCGACAGGCCACGTACTTGCCCGAGGTCATCCGCGACGCCTACGTGAGCTTCCTCGAGAACTTCGCCGAGGACAAGGCCCGCTCGCGCGCCGTATCCGACGCGCTCACCCGCATCATCTTCTACGGCGCGCACGGCTGGCACGACCAGGCCGAGGAAAACTGCAACCTCCTGGTCAAACTCGCGCCCGACAACACCTTCGCCTACACCGTGCTCGCCAACGTCTACCTCGCCACCGGCCGGCCCGAGAAGGAGATCGCCACCCTCAAGAAACTCGTCGAGGTCGCCGCGAAAGACTACCGCCACCGCGTGCGCCTCGGCAAGCGCCTCATCGAGATCGGCCAGTTCCAGGAGGCGCGCCGCCAGTTCGAGCTGGCGGCCGAGACCGACCCGAAGGCCGTCGAGCCCGTGCTCCAGCTCGGCGCCTACTTCCTGCGCACCACCCAGGTCGACCTCGCCACCCAGCAGGCCCACCGGGCGCTGAAGATCGAGGAGAACAACCCGCGCGCCCTCGCCCTTCTCGCCTCGTGCCAGCTCGCCGAGAAGAAGCTCGAAGAGGCCCGCGCCACCCTCTCCCGCATCGCCGAGAGCAAGGCCGTGCCCAAGGGCGACCTGCCTTACCTCCAGCTCGCCGAGCTCGACCTGCTCGACGGCAAGACCGATCGCGCCATCAGCCGCTACCGCGAGGCCGTGGCCGCCAGCCCCAAGAGCATCCCCGCCCACATGGGCCTCGGCGAGGCCCTGCGCCTCAAGGGCAACCTCCGCGAGGCCATCGAGCACTTCCGCGAGGCCCTCGCCATTGACGCCACCTACTCCCCCGCCCTGCTCGCCCTCTCGCGGGCCTATCGCGACACCAACCGCCTCGACCTCGCGCTCGAATACTGCGAGCAGGCCGCCGAAGTGAATCCCTCCGACGTGGACGTGCGGTTCGAGATCGCCGCGATCCGCTTCATCCAGAAGAAGTACGACGAGGCCATCGCCGAGTACACCCGCATGCTCAAGGACCGGCCCAACGACTTCCGCGCCCGCATCGGCATCGCCCAGTCGCTCTTCGAAGCCGGCCAGCGCCAGCCCGCGATTGACCAGCTCACCGACCTGATCAAGCAGTCGCCCGATCTCACCCCTGCGCGGGCCTCGCTCATCGCCTTCTACAAGCGCCTGGGCGAGATCGACAAGGCCCAGGTCGACCTCGAGATCCTCAGCCGCGCCGCCGGCCCCACCGCCCCCGGCGCCCTGGACCTCGCCGCTCTCTACGTGCACAAGGACAACCTCGACGCGGCCCTCGACATCGCCGACCGCGCCCTCAAGGCCCGCGAGAACGACGTCATGTTCCTGGTCCTGCGCGGCACGGTCCTCCAGCTCAAGGGCCGCGTGTCCGACGCCGTCGAGATCTTCCAGACGGCCCTGCGCCTGGCTCCCAAGAACGCGCGGCTCTCCTCGCTGCTCGCCAACGCCTGCCTGGCCGCCGGCAAGCCGGCCGAGGCCCGCAAGGTGCTCGATGAGGCGGAACTCGGCCCCGACGTCCAGGCCGCCTACCGCAAGCTGGTCGACAGCCTCTCAGCCGGCGGCGACGCCGCGCGCCTCACCGCCAACGCGCTCAACCAGGCCGCCCTCTACGCCGACGCCAACTGGCTCACCCTCGCGCGCGACGCCTACAACAGGCTCCTCAAGGACCTGCCCAACAACCTCGCCGTCCTCCACCTGCTCGCCAGCATCTACGAACGGATGGGCGACAGCCCCAAGTGCATCGAGACCTACCAGCGCATGCTCCAGGCCGCCCCCGACTACGAGCCCGCCCTGCTGCGCCTGGCCAGCCATCACGTCCAGGGCAACAACCTCGAAGCCGCCGCCTCCATCTTCCGCACCCTCCTGAACAGGAAGCGCGACGACGTCAGCCTCCAGCTCAGCCTCGCCACCGTCCTCCAGCGCCAGAAGAAGGTCCCCGAAGCCATCGAACTCTACAAGCGCATCCTCAAGCAGGACGGCAACAACCCCATCGCCCTCAACAACCTTGCCTGGCTCTACGCCGTCGAGACCAAGGATCTCAAGGCCGCCGAGGAGCTGGCCACCAAGGCCGCGAACCTCACCGATCTCGACAGCGCGGCCGGCGCCGCCATCCGCGACACCCTGGGCTGGGTCTTCTACATCACCGAGCGCTACGACAAGGCCCTCGAGCTCGCCCGCCAGGCCGCCGACGGCATGCCCGGCAGCGCCGAGGTCCACTACCATCTGGGCATGATCTACTTCAAGCGCAACCTGCGCGCCAGCGCTGCGCGCCACCTCCTTCTGGCGCTCCGCCTCGACCCCGACCTCCCCGAGAAGGCCGAGGTCGAGAAGATCCTCGAGCGCATCCGCCAGCGCCAGCCATAGGCGGCCCGCCCTGTGCCCACGGCTGACCCTGCGGGCGGGGCCCCCAAGCCCCGCCCGCAGCCGTTCTGGCGCCCTCGGCGGGGCGCGACCCAGGGAGACGGTGAATCCCGTACCCACCACCCATCGGGTGCCACCTTCCGACAACTTCCGTTGAGGATGCAGCAACCGGTAGTCTCTGAAGGCCCTCTCAAGCGTCCCCGCTTGAGGGGGACACCCGGAACGTCGAACTCTCCCTTCCACTGCGGCAGACAAGCGTCCCCGCTTGAGGGGGACACCCACAGAGCTGACCGTCACCTCGCGAGCCCCGAGGCCCCGAGTCCACGTGAACGGCAGCAGCCTTTCCTTGTCGCACTCCCGGCTTGACTGCGCGCGCGGAGTCAGCTTAGAATGAAGATGTCGGTTCGGCCGCAACTCGTCTGGCACGGGTCGTGGAGATCTGCTTCGTGCAAACCGTGATGTTCACACTGCTGCGCATCGCCATCGGCTGGCACTTTCTCTATGAGGGCCTGGTGAAGCTGGCCGACCCGGCCTGGAGCGCGGCCGGCTACCTCCAGAATGCGCAGGGCCCGCTGGCCGGCGCCTTCAAGTCCATCGCGGCCAATCCCGCGGCGCTCCAGGCCGTGGACGCGGCGAACATGTGGGGCCTGACGCTCGTGGGCGCGGCGCTGGTGCTCGGCGCCTTCACGCGCCTCGCGGCCGTGGGCGGCATGCTCCTGCTCGCGCTCTACTATGCTGCCTACCCGCCCTTTTTCGCGGCACAGGCAGGCGCCGTCGAGGGCCACTACCTGTTCGTCAACAAGAACCTCGTCGAGCTGCTCGCCCTGGCCGCGGTGGCCGTGACGCCGAAGGGCCTGCTCCTCGGCCTCGACCCGCTCGCCGCGGCCCTCTGGCGGCGGCAGCGCCAGGCCGCCCCTGAGCGGCGTCCCGAGGCCCCTCGCCCCGGTAGTCCCACCGACCGCGAGCTGGCGAAGGCCGTGAACCCCGACCCCCTCGGCCGCCGGGCCGTGCTGGCCAACCTCATCGGCCTGCCCGCTCTGGGCGCCCTGGTGCTCGCCTTCCTCCGGAAGCTCGGCTGGCGCAGCCGCGAGGCCGAGACCCTCGCCGCCCACCTCGCGGGCAAGACGCCTGCGCAACCCAAGGTGGACGCTGTGACCTCGGCGACGATCAAGTCCTTCCAGTTCCCCGCGCTTGCCGACCTCAAGGGCCAGGTGCCGCACGCGAAGCTGGGCAAGCTGGACCTCAGCCGCGTGATCCTCGGCGGCAACCACATCGGCGGCTGGGCGCACGCCCGCGACCTGATCTACGTGGACGCCCTGGTGAAGCAGTACCACCACAAGTGGAAAGTTTTCGAGACCTTCTCGCTGGCCGAGAAGTGCGGCGTCAACGCCTTCCTCACCAACCCCGTCCTCTGCGAGATCATCAAGGAGTACTGGGACCGCGGCCTGGGCAAGATTCAGTTCATCTCCGACTGCGGCGGCAGCGACCTGGTGACGATGGCCAAGAAATCCGTCGACTTCGGTGCGGCGGCCTGCTACGTGCACGGCGGCATGGCCGACGCCATGGCCGCCCGCAAGCAGTTCGACCAGATCGGCAAGGTGCTCGACGCCATCCGCGCCCAGGGCGTGCCCGCGGGCATCGGCGGCCACAAGCTGGCCACCGTGAAGGGCTGCGTCGAGGCCGGCCTCAAGCCCGACTTCTGGATGAAAACCCTTCACCACCACCGCTACTGGTCGGGCCGCGACGGCAAGGACGAGTGCGACAACCTCTGGTGCGACAAGCCCGACGAGACGATCGCCTTCATGCGCGAGCGGCCCGAGCCCTGGATCGCCTTCAAGACCCTCGCCGCCGGCGCCATCCGCCCGGCCGACGCCTTCCGCTATGCCCTCAAGAACGGCGCCGACTTCCTCTGCGTGGGCATGTACGACTTCCAGATCGTCGGCGACATCAACATCGCCCTCGAAGCCCTCGCCGAGAGCCAGCAGCGCGAGCGACCGTGGAGGGCGTGAGGCGCACATACCCCCTCGTCCCCACGCCGGAGCGTAGGGACGAGGCAGGCTGAAGCCCGCGCTGCGCACTAGCCCGCCATCTGAGGTGGGTGCAGGAGAGCCCACTTCACACGTTGGAAGTACGCTCCTCCCGGGAAATAGGGCGCAGATTGGCCAGGATTTGCCGCCGTGGAAGTCCTTGACGAATCTATGGTTACGACAGGAGGGCAAGATTCTGAGGAACCCGTGCCATGGGAATCGGGGGGCATTGCCATTGTACATGTGGGGGAGAAGAGAGCCGGGGGCGGGCGACAAGCAGGCGCGGCCCTGACCGGCAGGGCAGCCGTGTGGCACAGCCGCCCTCGGCGGTGCGCGGTCCTGCGGGCGGAGCTTCCGCGCCGCGCTTCTTATCGCCCTTCTCGCGGGGCAGGGACGCCCCGCCTACAGCCGATTCCCGCGGGGCAGAGCCTCCCGCGCCCGCCCTCGCCCTCACGGGCCTGTGGCGGTGAGGACGAGGACCGCCTCACCCTGGAACGGGGCGGCGAGTTCGCGCGGCGCGCCGCCCTGGACGGCGCCCGCCTTCTCCATCTTGCCGGTCTTCGGGTCGAGCCACTCGATGCCCAGGCTGCCCTTCGCGGCCGAGAGGTCCACGGTCACCTTGCCGCCGTCGGGCGCGTAGACGAGATACGCCTTGCCGGGCGCGGCGAGGCAGTACTTCGACGAGGCGAGGGCGCCCTGCGGCGTCATGGCCGCGAGGTCGAGGCGGCGGGCCAGGCGCAAGGCATAGCCCAGGTTGCGGCGGACGGGCTCGAAGCGGGCCTCGAAGCGCCCGCCAAGGATCAGCCCGTCGTAGGGGTCCATGAAGAGCGGGTTGTGGCCGCGCGTGACGCTCTTCCACACCCAGGCGGCGTTGCCGCCGATGCCCCAGAGGTGGTCGGTGTCGTTGAGCACCACCTTCCTGCCGTCGGCGGGCGGCGGGTCGTCGCGGTAGCCGCCGTCGGGGTTCGGCGAGACCCAGTCGGCCGGGCTGTCGAAGAGCGTCTTGTTGCTCCCGCCCTTGTACTGGAAGGTCATGCCCACGGGGTGCTGCTTGGGCTTGGACTTCTCGCAGTCCTTGATGAAGCGGATGATGTGGTACTGCCACTCGGTGGAGGGCGGGTGGTTTTCGTTGGAGATTTCGTAGAGGACGTTGTCCAGGCCGTTCACGGTGTCAATCACCTTGCGGACATAGGCTTCCTGCACGGCGGTGACGGCTTTGACGGCCAGCTCGTGGATCTCAAGCCCCTTGCCGTCGCCGTTGGGGTCGCCGTTGACGCCGTTGACGTTGTTGGCGGGGTTGAACGGGTGGTTGGCCCAGGCATCGGCGATGAACTGCATGCACCAGCCTTCGAAGAGCATGATGGAGACGTAGATGCCGCGCTTGCCCGCGGCCTCGACGCGGGTGCGCAGGCGCTCGAAGTACTCGGGGTTGAGCTTGGCAAGGTCGAACTTCGGCTTGCCGTCGAGCGCGTTGCCTGGCCCGGTGCGCAGCCACGGCTGGGGCGCGGCGAAGTAGCGCTTGCGCTGGCTCCACGATTGGTTATTGGCGCTGGGGTCCCAGGAGGGCAACTCCCAGGCCCAGAGGCGGATGAAGTTGTGGTTGAGCTTGGCCATCCAGTCGAGATAGGCGTCGAAGTCGAAGCGTGGCGGCGGGTCGGCGGCGCCCATGTCGAGCAGGTTGTTCCAGGTGTGCGAGCCGACGAGGAGGACGGCCTTGCCGCTGGCGTCGGCGAAGTAGCGCGGGTTGGCGGGGTGAATGCGGAGCGGCCCGCTGGCGGGGGGCCGTTCTCCGGCGGCGGCCAGCGCGGCCAGCGCCGCGGCTCCACAGGCGTAGAGCGTTGCGGACATGGCTCGCCTCCTGAAACGCGCCGCGGCCGGCTGGCTTGCGGTTCTCCTCTTCCGCGCCGGCCGGCCTATGGCTCGGGGGCGATGTGCAGTTCCTCGATGTTCAGCACGGGGACGTTGGGGACGACCCAGGCCACGTCGAAGTTGGGGCCGCCGTCCACCAGCAGATTGGTGGTGAGGGCGGGCAACTGGCCCTGGAGGCCCCACATGAGGAACGAGAGGTCGTCGTTGTTGAGGCCGCCGTAGAGCTCGGCCTGGAGCGTGCCCACGCTGCCCACGGTGGGGATGATGTAGGCCTGGATCGTGTCGTTGCCGTCCGCGCCGTCCACGAGCAGCTTCACGTCGCCGTTGATCTGGCCCCGGTATTGCAGGTTGCAGTCGTCGGTGCTGGCGCCGAGGCCCACCGCCACGTCCACGAGGCCGGTGGGGTTGACGTCGGCCACAACGAGGCCGTTGAAGAGGTCGAAGCCTGCGCCCAGGTCGGCCGCCAGCCGCACCGAGCCGTCGCAGAAGATCGACCGCGAGATCAGGCTGAGCAGGTCGTTGCCGGCGCCGGTGAGGACGGTGGTGGCCAGGTCCTGGCCCAGGGCCACGTCGCCGCCGACGGTGAGCTTGACGGTATTGGGGCCGCCGCCGGCGTCGAGGAAGGCGGCGACGGAGCCGAGCGCGGCGACCGCCCCGGCCGTGCCGGCGGGGGAGCCGAGGGTGAGGTTGAAGAGATCGCTGCTCACGCCGCCCATCACGAAGAGCGTGTTGGCCCCGATCGCGCCGGCGCCTCCGTTGGCCAGGCTCACGGGCGCGTCGAGCAGGATGTTCGCGCTGTTCGGGCCGTCGCCCAGGTTGGCCGTGACGCTGGTCCAGACGTCGAAGAAGGACATCGAGACGACGTCATTGCCGAAGCCGCTGCTCAGGATGAGCGACAGGCCGCCGCGCGCGCCCAGCGGCGGGCCGGCGGGCGGATCGCCCTTGGCCAGAAGCTGGAAAACGTTCTTGCCGTTGGCCATGTCCACGTTGACCGGCGCCGTGAACCCTACAGGCAGGCCGTCAATCGTAATGTACGTGCCGTCGTTGCCCTCCCCCACGTCTACCAGGATGCTCGGGAAGACGTGGTAGAAGGAAAGGTTTGTCGTGTTAGAGGCGTCGCCTCCGAGCACCTGGACATCGAGGGCGCCGGGCGCGATCCCCGGCAGGTCGAGGGGGTTGGCGCGGGCGTCGAGGGTGAACGAGTTCTTTCCCTCGCCCAGGTCGGCGACGACGAAGCTGTCGTCGGGCACGCCGTTGTACCGCATCGAGACCTTGTCGCTGCCGAGGTCGCCGTTGATGAGCACCTGGCTCGTCACGTCGGTGAACGACAGCGAGGCGGAGAGGCTGGTCTGGCTGTCGAGGTTCACGAACAGCCCCGTGCCCGGCGGCACGAGCGGCAACGGCGACGAGGCCGTCAGGGTGAACTTGTCCTTGCCCTCGCCCATGTCGGCGAGCACGCTGGAGAAGCCGCTGCCCACGAGCCCGTCGTAGGTGATCGCCACGGAGTCGTTGCCCAGGCCCATGTCGAGCAGGACGTTCGCGAAGATGTCGAGGAAGGACATCGAGCACGAGTCGCTGCCGCCCAGGCCGTCGAAGGCGACGAGCAGGCCGTCCGAGGCCGGGTCGCCGGGGATGGGCGAGGAGGCCGAAAGGCGGAAGGTGTCCTTCCCCTCGCTCATGCGCACCGTGAGGGACGATGGCATGCCCACGGGCACGCCGCTGTAGTCCATCAGCAGGCTGTCCTTGCCGCCCACCCCGATCGTGTCAATGGTCACGCTGGTGTAGAGGTCCGAGAAGGCCAGGTTCACGCTGTCCTTGCTGATGCCGCCCAGGAGGTCCAGGTTCACGAGCCCGGCGAACTCGCCGACGCCGGGCAGGGCGCCATCGGCCCAGAACTGAAGGACGTTCTTCCCGCCCACCAGGTTCACCTGGAGGTTCGCCGCCTGCCCGAGGACGTTCTGCACGGCGGGGAGGAACAGGTTGATGTAGAGGCTGTCCTTGCCCAGGCCGGCCTGGATGGTGGCATTGGCCGGCGCGAAGGCCGCCGGTGCCACGCCGCTGGCGTTGAGCTGGTAGTCCACGCGGTTGTTGCCGTCGCCCGTCTGGACCACGATGTCAGTGACGCCGACGTAGAGGACCGGCGCCGCGTTGGCGGGGTCGCTCGGCACGGCGACGATGGCGCTGCCGTCGCCGTTGTCGGTGACGCGGATCCAGTCGCTGGCGGCATCGCCGACGACGGAGAGCACGCCGAGAGCGAAGGTGATGTTCGCGCTCAGCAGGCACCGGGGCTCGAGGGCCTCGAGCGTGAGGGGGCGGGTCCTGCTCGAGCGGTCAGAGGGCGACGAATGCGACATCACGTTTTCCTTTCGTTTCACTTCCCAAAGCACACGAGCGAGCCGTCTTGAAGGGCGACGAAGATGCGGTCGCCGGCAACGGCGATGCCCTCGAACGTCGGGGGTGCGGCGAGGGCGAGTTCAGCCAGCTTCCTGCCGTCGGCCGACGAGAGCGCGAGGAGGAAGCCGGGCGCCTGGCCCGCGGCGCCGCCCCGGATGCGCCCCGCGTAGATGGCGGCGTTGGCGGCGAGGCCGAGGGCCTCGACCTGTGCTCCGGCAGGCAACGCCGCGTTCCAGCCCTTCGCCGGGGCAGGTTTCTCTTCGAGTTCGCTGGCCGGCTTCTTCCCTTCTTGTGGAACAGCGGCTTGCGGGGTGACGATCACCGCGTCATTCCACGCCAGCAGGTCGGCCCGCAGGCTGCCCGTGGCGAAGGCATTGCCCGCGCGGCGCTTGCCGAGAATCGTCCACGTGCCATCCATCAGGCCGCCCTGATTGGCGCCCTTGGGCACGGGGGCCTTGAGGTCAGCCGCGCCCGACTTTGGATCAATGGGCACGTGCTGCCAGAGGAGCTTGCCGTCGCTCACGCGCAGCAGGTCGTTCTGGCGCAGCGGCCCCGGCGCCACGGCCCCGCCCCAGAGCGGGTTGCCCGTGGCTGGGTCGAGTGCGACAATGGCGATGCCGCCGTCGGATTCCGACGTGCGTCCCGCGTTCGCGTAGATCACGCCGTCGTGCGCGAGCACTGTGCCGACCGCCGGCCACACCGACTCGACCTGGCCGTAGGCCACCATCCGGCGCTCCCACGGGGCTACGCGGGTGCGCCAGGCCAGCGCGCCGTCCTTGGCGCGGAGGGCGTAGACGTAGCCGTCGTGGCAGCCGAAGATGGCCAGGCCGCGGTGCAGGGTGGGCGGGGTGTCAATGCGGCCGCCGGCCGAGAAACACCAGGCCTGCTTGCCCGTGGCCGCGTCGAGGGCGACGACCTGGCCCGCATCGGTCTTCGCCACGAAGACCCTGCCGTAGGCGGCCGTGGGCGCACTCAGCGGCGACTCGAGGCGCGAGCGCCACGTGGCGCCCAGCAACCCGTCGCCGGGCGAGGCCACCTGCGTCTTCCACGCCTCCCGGAGCCCGTCGGGCAACTGAGCGGCCGAGGCGCTGCTGCGCGCGGCGTTGCCCAGGAAGAGCGGCCAATCGGCTACGCCGACCGAGGCCTCCTCGATGGCGCCGAAGGCTGGGCCTTTCTCGACGGCTCGCGCCTTGGCGAAGTCCTCGGCCTTCGGCCACTCGCCCGAAGGCCCCATGGCCAGGAAGCCGTAGACGTGGCCCGGCGCGCAGCCGCAGTTGTTCTGCGCCGTATAGAACATGCCGTTGGCGGGCACCATGCCTTCCATGCAGCCGCCCCGGGCACCGTCGTAGCGCAGGCCCTCGGCTTTGCCCTTGGCCGGGTCGTTGTCGGGCGGGAGCTGCACGTAGGTGCACCCGCGGCTCTGGGTGAGCACGTCGTTCACAATGGTCGAGGGGGTGCAGCCCTGGCCGCCGATGCCGTGGGCGAGATGGCCCTTGGCCTCGCCCGTGAGCGGGTCGAGCTTCTTGTTGCCCACCCACACCAGGCCGTCCACCACGGGCGTCCAGTGCGCGCCCGATGGGGTCTGCCACAGCAGCGTGCCGTCCTTGGCCGAGAAGGCGAGAATCGCGTTGGCCTTGCGGCGGGCGACGATCACGTAGCCGGGGCCGGCGACGTTGAGCTGAAAGTCGGCCTCGGGGCCAAGCCTGGCGCTCGACGTGCGCCAGCGCTCCTTGCCGTCCTTGAGGCCGATGGCCACGAGCTGGTGCTCGGAGGGCGGGTTGCCGGTCTGCACGACGCCGTAAAGCACGCCGTCGGCGGCAACCAACGTCTCGGCGGCGAAGGGCAGCGACCACTTGGCCGCGCCGGTGGCCGCGTCATAGGCCTCGATCGCGCCCGCGCCGCCCTTGGCGATCCAGGTGGACCACAGCGAGGGCCGCGGTGGCTTGACGATCTCCTTCGTGGGGTCGTTCGGGTCCTTCTCTTTGGGCTTGTCGAAGCTGTGCCAGGGCGCCTGCGAGAAGTCGCGCTCCTGCCAGCACGAGCACACGAGCAGCCCCTCGGCGACCAGGAGGCGGCAGGGCGGGAACTTATTGGGGCAGGTGTAGGCGATCTCGCCCGTGGCCGCGTGGACGGCGATGGCCTTGTCCCGCCTCACGGCGTACACGCGGGCGTCGTCGGCCGCGAGTGGCCCGGCGTTCGCCCAGGTGAGGTACGAGCCATCGTCGGTCGTCTCGCAGTTGATCTTCCAGAGCGGCAGGCCGTTCCAGGCGTCGCGCGCGACCAGGTAGTGGGGCTTCTCGCGGAGGCCAACGTTTTCGAGCTGGGTCGAGCTGAGGGTGAAGCAGCGGCCGTTGGCCACCACCCAGCCGCGCACGCCTGCCCAGCGCACGAGGTTCATCGGCACGCCGTCAATCCAGCGGAAGCCGATGGGGAACCCGACGGCCTTGTCGGCCGAGACCATGTTGCCGTCGGGGCCGTGCTGCGGGTGGCTCCAGTCGTCCATCTCGCTGGGGCGGAGCTTCACAGTGGCCGCCCACTGGCCGCCTTGGAGGACGCACAGCTTGCCGCCCGGGGCGAGCACGCGGAGCAGTTCGTCGCGGGTCACGCCCGCGGCGGCCAGGGCGGCCAGGTCCTCGACCACCACGAGGTTTGCCAGGTCGTTGAGGTAGGGCAGCGGCTGGAGGCTCACGTGCTCCACCGTCGCGCGGCCGGCCAGGCTCTTCGCCTCGATGGCCTTGCGCGCGCGGGCGGCGGCCGCCTCGTCGAGCGCCAGGCCGTGCACCACGAGGCCCCGCTCGGCCAGCGCGGCGGTGAGCCCGGGCGCCTCGGCCCGCCCGCAGCCGACGTGGAACGCCAGGCCCGCCTTCACCTCGGCTGCCTCAAGGACCTCCTTCGCCACCGCCTGCTCATCGGCGGCCTGCGCGGGGCCGGCCAGAAACAGCACGCTGAGGCCGAGCGCGAGAGGCATAAGGGTTCTCATCGCCGGAGATACTCCTTTGCGGTCGGCGGCGCGTTCAAAGGCTTCCACAAGCTTACGCGCCCTGGGCCGAAAGGTCAAGTGGAGATGGCAGACAGGGCTCTCAGCGCTGGCTGAGCACGTGAGCCGCCAATTCATCGAGCGGCACGGTGGCCAGGGCGATGGCGGTGTCGCAGACGCCGTAGTAGAGCCAGAGGAGGCCGTCCTTGACGACGTTGCCGGTGGGGAAGATGACGTTGGGGATGTAGAGGCCGAACTTCTCGTAGTAGGCCTCGGGCTCCATGATGGGCCGCTCTGTGCGGGCGAGGACCCTGCGGGGGTCGGCGAGGTCGAGGAGCATGGCGCCCACCCGATAGCACACGCGGCGCGTGGGCGGATAGAGGTCCTCGACGCCGTGGTAGAGGACGAGCCACCCCGCCTCCGTGCGGATGGGCGGGGTGGAGCCGCCGATGCGGTTGCCCTCCCAGGGCTGCTCGGGCCGGGCGACGACCTCGGGCGGGGTCCAGGTGCGCAGGTCGTCGGAGAAGCTGATGCGAATGGCCGGCAGGTCGGCGCCGTGGCCGGTGTCGGTGCCGACGAACTTGAGCGGGCGACGCAGCAGGGCGAAGCGGCCGCCGATCTTTTCGGGGAAGAGGATCACGTCGCGGTCGTCCAGCTCGGGCGGCGTGGCCCAGGCCAGGTGCTCCCAGTGAATGCGGTCGCGTGAGACGGCGATGCCGCTGCGCGTCTGGTTCTCCTCGGGGGTGAAACGCACGCCGGGGATTTGGGGCTGGTGCGACTCGGGCACGCCGAGGCCGGTGGGATAGCAGTGCCAGGCGTAGGGGCGGAAGGCATAGGTCATGTAGCAGGCGTCGCCGATCCTTACGACGCGCGGGTCCTGCACGCTGCCGTGACGGCTGCCGGCCATTTCGGGCGTGAAGACGGGCTGGTCCGAGACGTGGCGGAAGTGCACGCCGTCGTCGCTCTCCAGCATGCCGATCGAGCAGATGAAGGGCCGCAAACCGCCGGCGGCGCGCTCGTAGAGGAAGAACCGCCCGTCCTCGTGAAGCACGCCGGGGTTGAACACCGTGGCCATCCGCCAGGGAAAGAGGCCGGGCGTGACGATGGGGTTGGCCGGGCAACGGGCGAAAGCGGGGGTCGCCATGGGCTACTCCTCGCGCCAGACCCTTGCCTTGCCGCCGGCCACGCAGATGCTCTCGAGGCGCAGCTCCTGCTCGGCGTCGGCGTCGAGGAGCGGCTCGATGGCCAGCGTGTGCTCGGCCGCGGGGTCCAGCCCTTCGGCGATGACCTGTGTGAGGTGCGTGTTGCCGCCGAACTGCCTGGCCGAGGCGTCGAACTCGGTGAGGGTCTTCTTCGTCGCCCAGTCCTTGTGCTCCACTGCTTTGCCGTCGAGGACGCAGCGGTATTTGCCCGACTTGAGGGTCTTCTCGCCGAAGAGCATCACCATCGAGCCGCTGAACCTCACGCGGAGCGGCTCGACCTGTTGGGACACGAGCTTGTCCTTCTTCGTCTCGGCGTCGGGCGCCGCCGCGCGGTTGGAGGCGATGGCCAGGTCGTCGAGCCAGCGCGACATGAGGGCGTCGTACCAGGCCGAGGTGAGGCTGGGCGCGCCCACGTGCCAGCCCGTCGGCAGCTTGCCGAGCGACGAGATGCGCGCGCGGGCGCTGGCCATATACGTGTCGGCGTAAAGCATCTTCGCAGGTGCGGCGCACGTGAGCCTGCCCTCGACGCCGTGGAGGAAGCCCTGCCAGGCGGCGTCGGCGAACATCCGATAGCCCGCGTCGCCGGGGTGAACGCCGTCCACGGGCCAGATCTGCGGGATCGTGAGTTTGCCCTCTTTGACGAGCCGCTGGCCGAGCGCGATGGCGTCGCCGACCGGCACGTTGTAGGCCTTGGCGAGGGCCAGGTGCGCGTCGCGGCGCTTCATCCCGTCCGTCGTTCCCGCCGCCACGTTCCACTGGAAGGGGAAGAGGACGATGACGAGCGGGCAACGGGCCTCGGCGATGATGCGGCGGATGATGGCCTCGTAGCTCGCCAGGGTCTCGGGCGTGTCGCTGTAGATATCGTCGTTCGCCGAGAAGTCGAGGAACACGAGATCGGGCTTGTGGCGGAGCACGTCGCGGTCGAGGCGGAACACGCCAAGCTGCGAGCCGGTGCCCCCGATGGCGGCGTCGTGGAACTTCCACCGTGCCTGGGGATAGCGCTCTTCGAGCTGTTCGGCCATGCGCCCGCGGTACGACGTGAGATTCGGTTCGGTGGCATTGGCCCCCCACGTGAGCGAGGCGCCGAAGAAGACCACGTGCAGGCGTTCGCCCGCCGTGGCGCGGGCGTCGAAGTCGGCGAAGCTCGGCGTCCCCGCGGCGGCCGCCCCTTGGGCGGCCAAGGCTACCACCGATACGATTGGGGCGAGGGGTACGGCCATCTGAGTTTCTGTGCCTTTCCGATGAGAGTGAGGGGGGAACTCACGTGATTGAGGCGGCCCCATTGTGCGCGACGGCCCTGCCATCGCAGACCTCTCGCAGGTTACAGAACCTGCGGGAGGTTCCCTTCTCATGGGCGGACAAACCAGGAAGCCGAGCTCCACGGGGCAAGGCGGCCGGGCGCCGCTCACCAGTAGATGTAGCGGCGAAAGCGCGCGCGGCTCTCGGCGTCGAGCTTCTCGATGTCGGCGATCTGGTAGCGGTTGCCGTCCACGTCGGTGATGATGTGGCAGCCATTGCCGGCGTGGACGCACTTGCTCTGGTCCCAGCGCGCCGTGGGGAACTGGCGGCGGCCCTTGTCGGTCTCGCAGTCCCAGTAGAGGTAGCCGAACTCCTCGGTGAGGGAGTGGATTTCGGAGATGAGGTGGATGAAGTAGCGGCGGTCCAGGGCCTCCTTGAGCAGGCGGCGCTGGTCGGGGAGGAGGGCGGCCAGGGTGCGGATGAGGCCGATCTCGCGCTGCTCGGTGGCCGTGGCGCCCACGCGGATCGAGATGTAACGGTCGGGGTCCGAGATGGGACGGGTGCGGTAGACGAGCACCTCGTCGAGTTCCGTGCCGTCGGCCAGGGTGGCGCGGAGCTGGCCGAGGTCGTTGTAGTGGAACCGGATGTCGGCCGGCCCCAGGATGCGGATGCCTTCGTACTTGTCAGCCATCTGCCTTCGTCCTTCTCGTCGCACCCGCGGCCCGTGGCGGGGGGCGTCTCAGGCCTTCTTCTCCTCGGCCTTGCCGGCGCCTTGGTCCTTGGACTTGGCGTCCGACTCTTCGGCCGCCAGGGCGCGAACATCGTCCACGGATTCCTTGTCCTTTGTGAGCTGGGTCTGGATCTTGACCATTTTGGCATAGAGGCCGTCGCGCGCGAGGAGGTCCTCGTGGGTGCCGACCTCGACGATCTTGCCCTCCTCGAAGACGAGGATGCGGTCGGCGTTGCGCAGGGTGGACAGGCGATGGGCGATGGCGATGGTGGTGCGGCCCTTGGTCAAGGCGTCGAGGGCCTTCTGAATCTCGCGTTCGGTCACCGTGTCCACGTTCGACGTGGCTTCGTCGAGGATGAGCACCTTGGGGTTGAAGAGCAGCGCCCGGGCGATGGAGATGCGCTGGCGCTCGCCGCCCGACAGGCCGGCGCCGCGCTCGCCGAGGCGGGTGTCGTAGGCGTCGGGCATGCGCACGATGAAGTCGTGCGCGTTGGCCGCCTTGGCCGCGTCGAAGATCTCGGCCAGGCTGGCGTCGGGGCGGCCGTAGGCGATGTTCTCCTGGATCGTGCCCGTGAAGAGCTGCGCGTCCTGGAGCACCAGGCCGATCTGGCTGCGCACCGAGCTGAGCTTGATCTTCCGCAGGTCCACGCCGTCAATCAGAATCCGCCCCTCGGTGGGGTCGTAGAAGCGGCACAGGAGGTTGACGAACGAGGTCTTGCCCGAGCCGCTCTGGCCCACGATGCCGATCATCTCGCCGGGGCGGATCTCGACGTCGATCCCCTTGAGCACCGGCACATAGGGGTCGTAGCCGAAGACGACGCCCTCGAACTTGATCGAGCCCCGCACGTCCACCGGCACGGCGTCGCGCGCCTCCTGGATTTCGGGCTCGGTGTCGAGCACCTCGAACACGCGGTTGGCCTGGGTGGTGAACGAGGTGAGCCACTGGGAGAGCGACATGAGGGTGTTGAGCGGGCCGTAGAACATGCCCAGGTAGCCGAAGAAGGCCATGAGCGTGCCGAGGCTGAAGCCCTCCACCTTGTCCAGAATGTCGCGTCCGCCCACGTACCACACGATCAGGCCGCCCAGGCTGAACACGAAGCCCACGATGGGATAGAAGGTGGTGGACGCGATGTCTACCCCCAGCCGCGCGCCGCGCAGGCGGTCGCAGTAGCTGCGCACGCGCTCGAACTCGCGCTGCTCCTGGGCGAAGGCCTTCACCACCCGCACCCCGCCCAGCGCGGCGAAGAGCACGTTGGCGATCTTCGAGCGGCTGTCCCAGTAGCGGTAGTGCTTGGGCAGGATGTAGTGCCAGAAGACGTAGGTGGAGCCGAGCACGAACGGCACGGGAATGAGCACCAGGAAAGCGAGGTGGGTGTTCATGGTGAACAGCACGATGAGCACGCCCACGATGATGAGAATGTTGAAGAGGAAGCCGCTGGTCATCTGCCAGATGAAGCCCTGGAGGTCCTCGACGTCGTGCGCGACGCGGGTCATCAGCGAGCCGACCTGGTTCTTGTCGTAGTAGCGCACCGAGAGGGCCTGGAGGTGCTCGTAGACCTTGAGGCGCAGGTCGTAGCTCACGCGGTTGCCGATGATGGTGGAGAGGCGCCCCTTGAGGATGCCCACGAGAATCTGGAGCACCTGGGTGAACACCAGGATCACCACGAGCAGCAGCAGCCAGTCGATCGGCGCGCGGGCATGGAAGGTCCGCGTCACCAGGGCGAACCACTGGGGCAGCGGCCGCTCGGCGGCCTGCTCGTGAAGCACGTTGTCCACGAGCGTCTTGGTGAGGATGGGCGGCACGAGGTTGAGGCCGATGCTGATGATCACCAGCACGATAGCCGTGGCGGCATAGGGCCAATAAGGGGTCATCAGCCGGGCGAAGCGGCCGAACACGTGGCGCTTCGAGATGCAGCGCGGGCAGGCGCTCGTGCCCTCGGGCAGCATGCGCTTGCACTTCAGGCAACGGCGGATGTCCGCATCGTCGGCCGGCGTGCATACCAGCGGCACACCGCGCAGCATCAGGCGCAGCTTGCTGGCCGCCTTGGTGAACTTGCTGGCCTGGGCATTCGAGAAGCGGATGACGTACAGCCAGCCCGCTGGCGTCTTCACCCGCACGAAGCCGCTGCCCACGCGGGCATCCACCTCGGCCTTCTCCAGGTCCTTCACCTCGAAGCGCGGCCCCGCGTGCGCCCCGTCGGCGTCGAGGGCGAACGTGAGCACTCGCTCCGCGGTGACGACCAGCCAGTGCTCCGCGTAGTTGCCGTTGAAATCGAGGTCCGAATCCGTCGCCAGCAGCACCTGGCTTTCGGAGATGCCTTGCCGCGCGAGTTCCGCCCGCAACGGCTCCGGCATCACCCGGAGCAGACTGCAAACGTCTTCTGTCATCGCTCCCTGTCCAAGAACAGAAAACACCCCCTCTGCGGGGGCGAGTCATGTCAGCAGATCACCCAGCCGCCCCTGCCGGCCTGTCCGCTAGATTACACGGGATTCGCCTCGCTGTCAACGCCGGGGCAACAACAAAGGGGCTCCGCTACTGTCCTGCCGGCGGCGCCTCCGTCACAACCACGATTGCCTGAGCGGCCTGGCCCGCCGCCTTGAGCGTCACCACGTAGGTGCCTGGGGACACATAGGTGTGCAGCGCCATCGAGCCCTTTGCCGTCGAGCCATCTCCGAAGTCCCACACATACTCCGCCCCCGCAGGAGCGCCCATTCCCAGCCCCGTCACCTCCAGGGGCGCCGCGCCACGCTCCGGCAGAACGACCAGCGACAGCGGCTCCGCCGGCGCCAGCCCGGGCGCCACCACTGCCGTGGCGACCCGCAGCGCATTCAGCACCACGGAACCATCGCTGCCCCCAAGGTCCGTGAGGCGCAACGTCAACTGACCGTCGCTCACCGCCACCCGGTAGGTCTGGGTGACGAACTGGTTCTTGGCCGTGGTGAGGCTGTCCACCTGGCTCCCCTCCAGGTACACGCCCATCTGGTCGTGTGCGTAGCTGGTGTCGCCCACAGTCAGCGTTATGTCGTACGTGCCCGCCGGCACGTCCACCCCGAACGTCATCGTGGTGCTGTGCACGAAGTCGCGCCGGAGGCTGTCGGGCGTGCCCCGGTCCGCACTCCCCACCGTGCCGCCGAGCCACCCGTAGCCGGGGCCGGGCGCGTAGGCCGTCGCCTCGGTGATCCGCGTGTAGCCGGTCTCGACCGGAGAGGCCGCCGTGCCGAAGTCGAAGGCGTACTTCACCCCGTCGTTGTCCTCGTTCGTCACCGAGACGTCGGGCGCGTTCAGCCCGTTGTAGGCCGGGTCCGCACTCACGGCGGGGGCCGTGAGGATCGTGTAGGCCACGTCGCCGTCCGTCTCCGCGTCGTCGACGCCGGTGATGGTGACCGTCTGGGCCTGGCTCCAGTTGGCCGGCGTGAAGGTCAGGCTCGCGGGCGACACCGTGCCCTCGGTCGGGTCGCTGGACGAGAGCCCGATCGTGACGTTCGCCGCCGGCTGGCTGCCCAGGGCGACCGTGAACTGCGCGGTCCCGCCCGCCTCCGTGGTCACCAGCCCCGAGGTGGCACTGACCAGGATGGCCGGCTGGCCCGGCACCCGCTCGACCCGCAGGGCGTTGAGCACCACCGAGCCGTCGGCCCCGCCCAGGTCGGTCAGCCGCACCGTGAGCTGGCCGTCCAGCACCACGGCCGTGTAGCTGGGGCTGAGGAACTGGCCCTTGGCCGTGGTGAGGCTGTCCACCTGGCTCCCCTCCAGGTACACGCCCATCTGGTCGTGTGCGTAGCTGGTGTCGCCCACGGTGAGGTCCACCTTGTACGTGCCCGCCGGCACGTCCACCCCGAACGTCATCGTGGTGCTGTGCACGAAGTCGCGCCGGAGGCTGTCGGGCGTGCCCCGGTCCGCACTCCCCACCGTGCCGCCGAGCCACCCGTAGCCGGGGCCGGGCGCGTAGGCCGTCGCCTCGGTGATCCGCGTGTAGCCGGTCTCGACCGGAGAGGCCGCCGTGCCGAAGTCGAAGGCGTACTTCACCCCGTCGTTGTCCTCGTTCGTCACCGAGACGTCGGGCGCGTTCAGCCCGTTGTAGGCCGGGTCCGCACTCACGGCGGGGGCCGTGAGGATCGTGTAGGCCACGTCGCCGTCCGTCTCCGCGTCGTCGACGCCGGTGATGGTGACCGTCTGGGCCTGGCTCCAGTTGGCCGGCGTGAAGGTCAGGCTCGCGGGCGACACCGTGCCCTCGGTCGGGTCGCTGGACGAGAGCCCGATCGTGACGTTCGCCGCCGGCTGGGTGGCGAGGGCCACGGTGAACTGGGCGGTGCCGCCGGCCTCGGTGGTGATCAATCCGCTGACGGGTGTGACGATGATGCTCGGGGGAGTGGCGACTCTCTGGACCTGAAGAGCATTGATGACAATGGAGCCGTCGTTGCCGCCTTGGTCCTGTAGGCGAAGGGTCAGTTGGCCGTCTGCCACCATCGTGCGATAGGTCTTGGTGAGGAACTGGTTTCTGGCCGTGGTCAGGGTGTCTACCTGGTTGCCTTCGAGGAAGACCGCCATCAGGTCGTGCGCGTAGCTGGCGTCGCCGACGATGAGGGTGACATCATAGGCGCTGGTGGGCACGCTGACGGCGAACGTCACGTCGGTGCCGTGATTGAGGTCGCGCCGGAGGCTATCGGGTGTGCCGCGGTCGGCACTGCCCACCGTGCCGCCGAGCCACCCGTAGCCGGGGCTGGGCGCGTAGGCCGTCGCCTCGGTGATCCGCGTGTAGCCGGTCTCGACCGGGGAGGCCGCCGTGCCGAAGTCGAAGGCGTACTTCACCCCGTCGTTGTCCTCGTTCGTCACCGAGACGTCGGGCGCGTTCAGCCCGTTGTAGGCCGGGTCCGCACTCACGGCGGGGGCCGTGAGGATCGTGTAGTCCACGTTGCCGTCCGTCTCCGCGTCGTCGACGCCGGTGATGGTGACGGTCTGGGCCTGGCTCCAGTTGGCCGGCGTGAAGGTCAGGCTCGCGGGCGACACCGTGCCCTCGGTCGGGTCGCTGGAGGAGAGGCCGATCGTGACGTTCGCCGTCGGCTGGGTGGCGAGGGCCACGGTGAACTGGGCGGTGCCGCCGGCCTCGGTGGTCTTGAGGCCCGCGGTGGGCTGAACTACGATGCCCGGCCCCACGTAGACGGCCACGGCCGTGCGGTTGGTGGCCATCGAGACGACGAGGCTGGTCTGGCCGGCGGGCTGGTCGGCGCCATCGAGGGTCCAACGGCGGAAGGGCACTGTGCCGTAGGCGGCAGGCGCGGTGAGCGTGACGGTGGAGTTCCGCGGATAGCTGCGGGTGAACTCGGTGACGCCGTCCGGCGCGGGGTTGACGGTGATGTTGAGGCCGGTGAAGTAGTTGTTGGCGGAGGGGGTGGCGTCGAACGACTTGACGGTGAGGTTCTGGGGCGAGGTGGCGGTGGTGATGGCGGTGTAGGGGTCGCCGAAGAGCGTGAGCTCGAAGTAGCACCAGCGGTAGACCATGCCGTCGGGGCCTTCGACGTGCTCGACGCTGCCGAGCATGTCGGTCTTGGAGAGCTGATGCGCCACGCCGATCCGGTTGTGGCCTTTGGTGAGGAGGTTCTCGAAGAAGGCCTCCTGGAACTCGCCGCTGAACATCCACTCGGCAAAGGGGTTGTACCAGCCGTAGCGCGAGTTCATGACGACGGCGAAGGCGCCGACGCCGTTGAGCAGGTGCAGGACCTCGGCGAAGCAGTCCGAATAGTCGAAGGCGCCGGGGTAGCAGCCGATGCTGTTGACGAGGAAGAGGCCGCTATTGGTGAGGTTCGTGAGGTAGCCTGTGGGGAGGCGCAGGGCGTAGTTCCAGTTGGTGTGGCCACAGTGGGCGACGAGGTGCGGCGAGTTGTTGAGGGCGGGGATACAATGGTTGAGGCCGTCCCAATACGCCACGCGGTCGTCCAGCCAGTTCACCGTGTAGTTGGTGAAGTGAGGCAGGAGGGTGTCGAGGCCGTCGCCGCCTTGGGCTCCGCCGCCGAGGGATTCGGCGAGGAAGAGGGCCGTGTCGGGATGGGGATGGGGAGTCGTCTCGTAGGCGATGGTCTTGGCGACGAACTGCTGGGTGAGCGCCACGCTGTCCACGGCCGCGCGGCCGAGGTAGACCTCGGGCACGAGGTCCACGTCGCCGCCGCCGGCGCCGTCGTTGGGCTCGCCCCAGAGGGCGTCGCCGTCGAAGTTCCACGGGCCGTCGAGGCAGGCATAGTAGAGGTCGCAGGGGATGCTGTTGTCCACGTAATCGCCCAGGGCGGCTGCTCCGGATACTTTGCCGTAGACGCCGCGGGCGGGGATGACGCCCACGTCGCCACCGAGCAGCACGTACTGGACGCCCCAGTTGGCGTAGGCGTAGATGATGTAGTTGCGGAGCTTTTCGGCGGTGTCTACGCCCGCGTAGTTGTTGACGATGTTCTCAATGGCCTCGGCCTTCACACGCAGGCCCTGAGCGGTCCTGCGGTCGAGGAGAGGCTGGAAGGAGCTGAGGAGCGAGGAGCCGGTGACGAGCAGGTAGTCATAGGGGCCTTCGGCCGGCTGCGGGCCGTCGCCACTCGACGGGGCGAGGGGCCCCGCGGGCTGCTCGGGCAGGGCCTCGGGGTTGTCCACCAGCGCGGCCACACGCGCGGCATCGGCCTTCGAGCGGCGCAGGGTCGTGTTCGCGGCGGCTCTGCTCCCCTGTGGCGCCACGTGCACGGTGAGCTCGAGGCGGGGCGAGAAGAGGAGCTTGCTGGCCTTGGGGGTGTATTGAACCGGGAAGAGGCGGATGAGTGCGACGTCGTAGCCGCACATTCGCTGGACCGACAGCAGCTCGGCCCGCTGCTGCGGGTAGGGGTTGTTGGAGTTGTAGACCTCGGGCCTGGGTCGATCGGCGGCCTTGGCGGCGGCCACGCGGGCTGCGTCGGCCCCGAAAGGCACCGCCACACGCCCGAACTCCACCGGACGCGCCACGTCCAGCGCTCGTGCGGGCCCCGTCAGGCGTGCCTCGACTCCTGTGACCGTGCCGCCCTGGGGCAGGAGCACGCGCGCGAGGCGGAAGGGCAGCGCCGGCTCGCCCACGCGGCGCGTGCGGCCGCAGCCGCGCATGGCCAGGCGCGTGTGATCCCCGGCCGTGCTCAAACGCGGGCTCTCGAAGTCATAGGCGAGGGTGATCGCCTGCTGGCCCTGCGGCGGCGCCGCGCCGGCGCCCGCCTGCGCGAACAGGGCCAGGCCCGCCAGGATGTGAAGGAACACCCACTGCGCCGCAAGCCGCCGGCACAGCATCCTCGTCTCCTTATCTCTTGCTTGGGGCTGCCGGCGCCGGCGTCCTGGTGCTCTGGGGTCCAGGAAGGCCCTCCCCTCTCGCCAACGCCGACTGCTCCGCGCGCGCCACGAACGCTCCCCGGCCGTCCCTATACGCCGCTCAATGTGATTATACCGCACCGCCTGCTAATATCAAGAGGAAGACCTTGCTCTGGCATAGGCTCTTGGTTCCGAGTATCATACAGAGAGGTGTTTGCACTGGCCGACGCCGCCAGGGCCACGCCTGAGAGCGGAGCCCCGAGGCGCTTGGAAGGAGCGACGGCTGCTCATGGCGAGCAAGGGTGCACGATTTCGCGGCCACGGGGGTGTGAGATGACGCGCAAGGACGAGGCCAGCGGCCGCCCGGGCGTCGTAGGGGCCATCGGCAACTGGGCGCGCCGGGTCCTCTTCAGTGGCGGTCCGCGCGTCAAGTGGGGCATCCTCGCGGTCCTGTGGCTCGCCGCTCTGCTGCTCGGCCACCTGGGGTACGCGCAGCACTTCGCCGACACCCACCGACCGACGACCTTCTGGCACACCCTTCACTCGACCCTGGAGCTATTCAAGCTCAGCGCGCGCAACATCTCAGACCCGTTGGCGGTGAACTGGGCGCTCGAGGTCGCTCGCTTTCTGGCGCCGGGGGTGATGTTCTACACCGTGTTCCAGGCGATGGTGGTGCTGTTCGCCCGGCAGTCGCAGTTGCTGTGGCTCCGCCGCGCCCGCGGCCACGTGGTGATCTGCGGCCTGGGGCGCAAGGCCATGCTGCTGGTGCGGGACTTTCGCGAGCGCGGCCATTCGGTGGCGGTCATCGAGTCCGACCCTGCCAATGAGTTCACCGGCCAGTGCCGGGGCCTCGGCGCCGTCGTGGTGACAGGGGACGCCAGCGACCCGGCGATGCTCCGCAAGGCGCGAGTGCCGATGGCGCGCTGCCTGATCGCGCTGACGAGCAACGATGGAGCGAATGCCGAGATCGCCGTGCGTGCGGAGGGGTTGGTGCGCAGCCGCCAGGGGGGCGCTCTGGAGTGCTACGCCCACATCAACGACCGCGAGCTGTGCCGGGTCCTTCGCGAGACCCAGGCCCGCGCCGAGCAGCCCGACACCTTTCGGCTGCAATTCTTCAACATCTACGAGAGCGGAGCCGAGGCCCTGCTTCAGGCCCACCCGCCCTTCGCCGCCGGCGATGCCCAGGAGCCGCGCCTCGTGGTCGTGGGCCTTGGGCGTCTGGGCCAGAGCCTCATCGTGCATGCCGCGCAGGCCTGGCGCAACCGCCCGCATGCCGCCGGGGCGCGTCCCCACATCACCGTGGTGGACGAGCAGGCGGAGGCCGGCGTGGCGGCCCTCAAGTTCCGGCACCCGGGGCTCGACCGCACGTGCGTGCTCCTGCCGCGCCAGATGGGCGTGGCCACGCCCCAGTTCCAGCGGGCCGAGTTCCTGGCCGACGAGTACGGCGTCTGCCGCGCCACCATCGTCTACGTGTGCCTGCCCGAGGACGCGGGGAGCCTCTCGGCCGCGCTGATCGCCCATCAGCGGCTGCGCGACCTCGGACGCAACGTGCCCGTGGTGGTGCGCCTCCACGAGGGCCGTGGCCTGGCGGAACTCCTGGGCCGCCTCAGGGCCGAGGGCGGCGCGTTCGAGAACCTCCAGGCCTTCCGCCTCTTCGACGAGACCTGCCGCGCCGCCTTCATCCTTCAAGGCCGCACGGGCGCGCCGCCGTGAGCATGGGCCGCCGCCCTGCGGCGCTTTCGGCGTGCCGCCGCGGGCTCTGCCCCTCGCTTGACACGGCGAGTCCGTTCGCCACAATAGGCGCTGGCGGGCCCCTCCGCAAGGAGGCGCCGGCGTGGGCAGAGCTGGCGGAGCTGCACCGAGGCCCTGTGGCAGAGGATTGCCTCCGATGGCACAGTTCATGGTGAACCCCGCGCGCGCCGCGGGCGAGATCTCCGCATTGTGGTTCGGCCATAACCTCGAGCACACGCGAAGCTGCGTCTGGCGCGGCCTGAGCGCCCAGCTCCTCCGCAACCGCAAGTTCGCCGGCATGCCGCAGCACAACGGCCTCGCGGCCGGCTGGCAGCCCGTCGGCTCGCGCCAGAGCTGGTTCCTGCTCGAGATGCGGGGCGGCTACAAGGCGACCGACGGCGAGCCGTTCACCGCGCACTACGACGCGCGGAACGGCTCGGCCTGCCAGCGCCAACGGATCGAGTGCTTCGCGAGGGCCCGGTGCGGCATCGCCCAACGCGGCATTCCGCTGGTCCGCGGGCGGCGCTACGTCGGCCGCCTCGCGCTCCGCGCCGACCGCGAGCTCGCAGTGAGCGTCCGCCTCGCCGGCAAGACGACCACGCCCGCGCGCTTCAAGGCCGGCCCCGCGGGTTGGACTGAGGTGGACTTCCGTTTCACAGCCCCGGCCACGACCGCCGACGCCCGCCTGGAAATCGCCTTCCAGGGGCCGGGTGTGCTCTATGTGGGCATGGCCTCGCTCCTGCCCGCGGATAACTTCCACGGCATGCGCCGCGACGTCGTCGAGTTGCTCAAGGAGATCGGCGTGCCGCTTCTGCGCTGGCCGGGGGGCAACTTCGCGGGCGACTACCGCTGGCAGGATGGCCTGCTGCCCGTGGACCGCCGGGCGCCGCTGAGGAGCGCCTTCATCGAGACGCTGCCCCACACCGACGGCTTCGACGACCACGAGATCGGCATCGACGAGTTCATGGCCCTCTGCCGCGAGCTGGGCGCCGAGCCGTTCCTCACCCTCAACATGAGCCTGCAGGGCGCCGAGGAGGCCGCCGCCTGGGCGGAATACTGCAACGGCGCGCCCGACACCAAGTGGGGCCGCCTGCGCGCCGAGCGCGGCCACCCGCAACCCTACAACGTGCGGCACTGGACCCTCGGCAACGAGATGGGCTACTCGCACATGAAAGGCCCCAACACCCCCGCCGAGTACAGCCGCCTCGCCGCCGACTGCGCCCGCGCGATGCGCGCCGTCAGCCCCGGCCTCATCTTCACCTCGTCCACCGGCTGGAGCGAGCAGTGGTATCAGGGCCTCCTGGCCGGCGAGGACGACTACTACCACAACATCTCGCACCACACCTATAACACCCTGATGCGGCGGTTCGACGGCGCGGAGGGGGCGGCCGAGTTCCGCCACCTCGCCTCCTGTCCCGACATCATCTTCCACACCCGCGCCCGCGGCGACGGCTACACGGGCGAGACGCGCCTCACGATGCTCGACATCCGCGACCTCATCAACGAAAGCCCCCGACGCGACAGGGGCATCGGCATCGCCTTCGACGAGTGGAACGTGTGGTACGCCTGGTATCGCGAGCCCGGCGTGGCCGAGGGCATCTACGCCGCCCTCATGCTCGGCCACCTGTGCCGCGAGGCGCGAAAGCTCGGCGTCACCATTGGCGCGTACTTCGAGCCAGTCAACGAAGGCGCCATCCTCGTCGAGCCCGCCTCCGCGCGCCTCACGCCCATCGGCCAGGTGCACGCGCTCTTCAAAGCCCATCACGGCAATGAACTGCTCGACGTGGTCTCCCGCGTGGGCGGCGTGTCCCGCGTGGGCGGCGTGTCCCATGTGGGCGGCGTGTCCCCACGCCGCGACGCGGGATGGGGACATCCCGCCCACAATGAGGACATCCCGCCCACAATGCTGACAGGTGAGGCGGACGACCTGGACCTCGTGGCCTCGCGCTGCCCGCGCACCGGCGCGCTCACCGTCACCCTCGTCAACCGCAGCCCCGACGCCTCCCGCGAGGCGGCGATTGCGCTGGCGGAAAGGCCCTTGCCCGAGCCCGTCGAGGCCGTGCTTCTGACTTCGGACAACTACCGTCCCGGCTCGGTCTTCCGCCGCAGGCGGCTTGCCCCGCGGCGCGGGCGCGACGGGCAACTCGTGGTCCCATTGCCACCGCACAGCGTGGCACGCATCCAGTGGTCACTTGTCTGAGGAGCTGAGACTGCAATGGCGTCCCCCATGGATCCGATGGATCCGGCCGAGAGCAAACTGTTCCAGACCGACTTCCCGCCCGAGGAGTTCCAGGAGCGATGGGCGAAGATTTTCGACGCCATCGGCCCCGAGGCCCACGCCCTGCTCCAGGGCGCCCCGCAGCAAGGCGGGATGGAGGTCTTCCGCCAGTCGAACGAGTTCTACTACTGCTGCGGCGTCGAGGTGCCGCACACTTACCTGCTCCTCGACGGGCGCAGCCGCAAGACGCGGCTCTTCCTCCCCCACCGTCCCGAGCAGGCCGCGGCCGAAGGCCCAACCCTCGCCGCCGAGGACGCCGACCTGGTGAAGCGCCTGACGGGTGTGGACAGCGTCCATCCCCCCGAGGCGCTGGCCGGCCACCTTCAGCAGACGACGGTGCTCTACACCCCGTTCCGCCCCGCCGAGGGTCAGATGGCGACCCGCGGCTCGCTCCTCCACGCCGAGCGGTCGGCGGCGAGCGACCCGTGGGACGGCCGCCTGAGCCGCGAGCAGCACCTCATCGCCCTGTTGCGGACGCGTCTGCCGAAGCTCGATGTCCGCGACCTCACGCCCACCCTCGACACCCTCCGCTCCGTCAAGAGCCCCCGCGAGGTCGCCCTCCTGCGCCGCGCGGGGGAGCTGACGGCCCTGGCCGTCACAGAGGCCATGCGCGCCACGCGGCCGGGAATGGTCGAGCGCGAGCTGGCCGCCATCGCCCTCGGCCTCTACGTCCGCCACGGCGCCCGCGGCGCGGGCTACGCCCCCATCATCGCCTCCGGCCCGAACATGTGGCACGGCCACTACAACCGCAACGACGCCGTGATGCGCGACGGCGACATCGTGCTGATGGACGTGGCGCCCGACTACCACTACTACACGAGCGACATCGGCCGCACCTGGCCCGTCGGCGGCACCTACGCTCCCTGGCAGCGCGAGCTGTACGGCTTCATGGTCGAGTACCACAAGACCATCCTGCCGCTCATCCGCCCGGGGCGGACGGCAGACGAGATACACGCCGAAGCGGCGGCTGCGATGGCGAAGGTCGTCGAGCGGACGAAGTTCTCGAAGCCCATCTACGAGGCCGCCGCCCGCCGGGCGCTGGAGTTCAAGGGCCACCTGTCGCACCCCGTGGGCATGGCCGTCCACGACGACGGCCCCTATCGCGCCCAGCCTCTGCGCCCCGGCATCGTCTTCTCGGTGGACCCCCAGATGTGGGTGCCCGAGGAGAAGGTCTACATCCGCTGCGAGGACACCGTGGCGGTGACCGAGACGGGCATCGAGAACCTCACCGCCCTCGCCCCGCTCGCCCTCGACGCCGTCGAGGCCGCGATGCGCGAAGGCTCGTGAGGCGTCCCCTCTCGCCCGCTCACTGCCCCCGCTTCGACAGGGGCCATTCGTCGAGGAGCCATTTGGGGATTTCGGGGAACTTGCCCTTCTCACCAAACGCCTCGTCGCCGGGCTCAAGGGCTCCGGCAGCGGGGGCCTTCTCTCTTGCCTCGGGTGTGAGATGGGGGAAGGGAATGCCGAGGCCGATCGCCTCGCTATCGGGTTTGAGGCGGAAGTCGAACTTGGCGCGGTCCACGAAGGGGTCGGCTGCCGCGAGCTTGCACGCCTGCGCCCAAGGGGGAAGCTCCTTAACCTCCCGCAGGTTTGGAACCTGCGGGAGGTTAGCCGGGAGGCTGAAGAGCAGGTTGTTGCGAACGGTGTTGAGGGCCGGGCCGCGGGCGTCGTCGAGGAAGTTGATGTAACCGCCGGGGTGGGCGTCGCCGCCTGGGGCGTATTCGAGGATGTTATTGAGGATGAGGTTGCCGAAGCTCTCGCCGATCTGGATCGGCGCGCCGTCGCTGCCCAGGAGGGTGTTGTTGGCGATCAGGTTAAAGTGGCACTTGTGGACCGACAGGGCGCGGTCCACCGGGCCGAGGACGAGGTTGTGGACGATGCGGTTGCCGCCCGCCCATCGGCTGCCGCCCCAGACGTAGACGGCCGCGCTCTTGCGGTTCTTCAGTGGGAAGCAGCGGTTGCGCTTGTCGGGGCCGAAGATGTTTCGCTCGACCACGATGTTCCGCGGGCTATCTATGCCGCTGCCGGAGTAGATGTGAATGGCGCCGCCGCTGGTGCGCCACCAGACGTTTCGCCGCAGCACCAGGTTCTCGGCCCCCTGCGAGATGTAGATGCCGTGGTCGCCCTGGCCCATCCCCGAGTTGTAGACGACGCAATCCTCGATCAGGTTGAACCGGCTCTCGTTCGAGGTCATCCCGCAGCCCATCATGTCGCGGAGGATGCAGTTGCGGACGACGTTGAACGAGCCATAGGAGTTGTTGACGAGGCCCGACACGTCGAGGTACGCCCCCGCCTCCTGCTTGTAGGTGTGCACCTGTTTGCCGCCGAGGCCGACGCCGTAAACGCCGCGGCGGATCAGAAAGCCGTCCACCACGTTGTATGCCCCGCCCACCTGCATGACCGTGCCGGTGAGGGCGAAGGCCTCCTTTGGTTCCTGTCCTGCCCAGGGGCGAATGTGGACGAGGAAGCCGCCCTTCTTCTCGGCGAGCGCGTTGGGGTCGGCCTCGACCTTCTCGCCGGCGAACATCCCTTCGTCGAGGGTCTCCTTGCCGTCGCGCCGCCAGCGCGAGGTGGACGGGATCAGCCCCTCGCCATTGACCAGAAAGCGTTCGGGCACGGCGTCCATGCGGCACGCCCACACGCCCTCCATTCCCGCCGCCTTCTTCCAGCCGGCGACAGGTGTGCCACCATCGAGGATCGCCTTGTGGCGGTGCTCGGCGCGGTAGATGATTGGCGCCTTTTCGTTCCCGATTGATGAGACCGCGAACCCGCCCTTGTAGACGCCGTCGAGGAACACCACCTCATCGCCTGGCTTCAACTCGACCATCTTCAGCGCGTGGGCCACGCTGAACGGCTTGTCGCGGCTCCCGTCCCCCTGCGCCGTCCCGTCGGGCGCGACATGATACGTCGCCGCCTGGGCTGTCGCGGCAAGCACTAGCCAAAGCACGGACCCGTGGGCCTTACCCGTCCGGGATTGTGCCATCTCTGGCCTCCATGTCCTTTCCTGCATTCCTGGCTTCCCTATGGCTTCTTGGCTTTCGCCGGCGGTTCGGGCTTTGGGCCGGCATAGAGCATGACCGGCCGCACGATGCCGCCCAGCATCAGCTCGCTGATGCTCAGGTGGCCTGTCTTCATGACGACCAGGTTCTCTCTGCCAGCGAGGAGCTTGCCCGTGACCTCGACCTCGCTCGGCTTGCGGGCGCCCACGAACTCGCCAACGAACTCTCCATTGAGCCAGACCTTCGTCGGGCTGCCGTCCACCTCGCCGAACCACAGGTGAAGCGGGCCGGCGGGCAGGGCATCGGGCGCCTTGAGCCGCGTGCGATACCACATCCAGGTGAGCTGCTCGGGGATGCCCTGCTCGTTGAGCGTGGCGGAGTAGGTCTTGACCTTCCGCCAGCCCTCGGGGGGCACGTCGGCTTTGAACCAGCCTTCCTTCTCGCCTGCGTCGGAGGGGTCGTAGCGGAAGTCCCACTCGTCGGGCAGTTGGGCCACGAGCTTGCGTTCGCCCGTCGTGCGGGCGAGTCCGCTCTCGATGAGGGGCTTGAGGAACCATTCGGCGTAGCCGCGTTTGTAGCCGCCCATCGTGCTGTATTGCTTGGCGAAGGCGTCGTCCATGTGCTTCAGCCAGGCGTCGTAGGACGCCTTCGCCGCGGCGAAGGCGCAGTGGTTTATGGCCTCGCGCACGGCGAGAAAGTAGCGGGCGTTCTCAAGGCCGGAGCGGAAGAGGGCCACGCGCTCGCGCTCGACATCGCCCTCAGCGGTTCTCGCCGCGGCGTCGAGGTCGGCCTCACACTGCTTCACGAGTTCGGGCGTCCAGATGGCGTGGACGCCGTGGAAGCAGCCGACGTGGACGTCGGCCTCGCGCACGGCCTTGTCAATCCGCTCCCAATAGGCTTTCACGTGCGGGGCGGCCTTGCCGAAGAGCTTGGCGTAGTAGTCGTGGAGGATGGCATCCGCATCGGCATCGGCCCTCCACATCAGGCGGCTCGCCAGATAGGTGTGCGGGCCGTACAGGTTCCAGGCCGACATTGACTCCAGGTTGATCCCCCAGCAGCCCGTGCTCTTGAGGAAGGGGATGTTCTCCTTCAGATACGTGATCTTGGAGATGGGGACGGTGACCTCGGCGAGGTTGTAGTTGTAGTCGTAGCAGGCGGTTGGCATCAGCTTCGCCCAGGCCTCGACGACGGCCTTGTAGCGCTGGCGCGATTCGCACCGCGGGTTGTTGACCCCGTGGATTCGGCAGAAGCGGATGGTCGTGACCCAGCCGCACAGGTTGCCGGCGACCTTCGTGACGGTCTTCGGCGGCAGCGTGTAGTCGGAGTAGCAGTAGAAGCTCAGGATGAAGCCCGGGGCGTCGCGGGCCACCTGCTGGCCCACGGCGTCGAAGAAGCGGACGTAGCGGTCGGACATCGAGAGGGTGCCGGAGCTCGGCTCGATGTAGCCGGGCACGTCGAGGGCCTTGCACTTGTCGCACTCGCAGAAGCCGCGCCCGTCGGGCGGCGAGATCGTGTCGGCCTTGACGCCCTTCTTCGCCTTGGCCACGTAGGCCTCGGCGAAGAGGCGGGCAACTTCGGGGTTGCTCGTGCACAGCCAGCCGCCAGGGCGCCGCTCGCCGCCGCGGAGGGCGTAGTATTCGGGGTGGTCCTTGAAGTACTTGTCGGCGGGCACGTGCTCCCAGTCGTGGCGGTTCGGCAGGTCCGTGCCGCCGAGGCGCGAGCGGGCGTTGGGCACAAAGCCCCACACGTTGCGGTAGATGAAATCGGGCTTCTCGCTTACATCGAGGCCGCCGAGCGAAATGGACTTCAGTTCGGGAATCACCTCGCCCAGCCTGTTGGCCATGAACCAGCGGCAGCCGAGGGCCTCGAGGAAGTGGGTGACAGCAAAGCGGGTGGACATTGCCGTCTCGCCTGCCATGAGCAGGTGGTTGTCCTTCGACTGGAGGCAGTAGCCGTCGAGGGACGCGGTCTTCGGCGGGGGCTTGAGGCCCATCTCGATGGCGAGTGCGCCGAGGACGATTGCCGGCTCGCCCGCGGGCGGCCGCTGGCCCTCCGCCGCCAGCCTCACGTCGAGCTTCGCGCCCGACATCTTCGCCACGAACTCCACCAGGTCGGCCGCGGCCTCCTTCGCATCGCCCCGGTGCCACACCGCCCCCAGGGGCTTCCCCTCCCGCACGATATCCACGGCGCCCGCGGGCCATGTTGTGGCGAGGAAGAGGCCGGCCAGGGCGGCCACGGTGCGATGCGCTGCTCGCTTCATCGTCTCTCCTTCAGGCGATGGCTCCCTCCCGAAGGTTCCAATACCTTCGGGAGGGTAACGCCGACAGCTCCCGTGTAGTGGGTGGGGGCGGCTACCCTCCCGAACGTATTGGAACGTTCGGGAGGGCGTGGTCCCGTTTCATCTCTCCTTCGGTTTCGGCCTCAACGACCGCTTCCAGGTGCGCGCGTCGGCCTCGAGCATCCGCAGAACATCGGTGTAGTTCAACTCGTGGGTGCGGGCGTACTGGAGGAACTGGCGCGGAGTACGCACGCCAGCCTGAATCACGGCCTTGTAGAGTTCGCCCGACATCCCGAAGCGGCACATGTCGCGTGCGGCATAGTACCGCTTGAGCTTGAGGATGGCGGCGCGCAGCTCTGGCGTCAGGCGCCGCCGCACCCAGCGGGTCGGCCCCGTGCCCAGGTTCTCGGGGTCGGTCGTCACCCACACGTCCACATGCCACGTGCGGTCGCCTGCGCGCGTGTCGAAGCCGAGCTTCACCGCGTCGCGGAAGTAGAAGCGGAGGAGGTCGAGCTTGTGGACGCCGCGCTCCATCAGCCCTTTGACAATGGCCAACGCGGCGGGGACCTCGGGGGCGTCATGGCCAGGCCGGCCCGCAGACCGCGAATCCTGCGAATCACGCGAATGGGCCGCTCGGGTTCCTGATTCGCCAGATTCAAGCGATTCGCGGTTTCGCATTCCGCTGGCGACGAGCACGTGAACGTCGATGTCGGGCTTCACAATGAGCCTGAGCGGCACGCTGCCAACGAGCCACGCCTTGCCCACCTCGCGGCAGAGCTTCATCAGCCCGAGGTGGCGCAGCAGGCCCATCGCCTCGCGGTGAAGGACCTCCTGGGAAGGAGCCTGCCTGCGCGCCATCGTCAGCCCTCGCTCAATATGACATAAATATATACATTACAAGCTCTTACATCGCTCTATGAAAACGCACAGAAAGGCCCCTTAGAGCCACGATCAGCGGCCCCAATGACCTGGGATACCTATGGCCCTCGGGGCGAGTCGGCCCATCACCTCAAGTGTAGTACAGCCAAATCCTTGCAACGATCGCCTGCTCGCGTGATCTCCAAGCAGATCCTCGCTCCTGGGCCTTCCTAGCGAGTTGTGCTACTGACGAGCAGAATCGTGCCACTGCCCTCCTTTCTCACTTGACCGGCACCGTGGCCAGAGGCTTCGGCTTCCACACGACCTCGCCCGTCTTCGTGTCCACCAGATCGTAGACGCGCACGTAGTCGGTGAGGAACTCGTCGGGCAGCTTGGCCCTGGCCAGCTCGCCGGCCCAGCCCTTCAGCTCCACCTCGTCGCTGAGCTTGAGGTAGAGCGGAACCTGGCACACGCCGCCCGCGTTCGTCCGCCACTGCTCCTTGCCGTCCACGTAGAACACATACTCGTCGGGTGTCCAGAGCAGGCTGTAGGTGTGCCAGCCGTCCATGATGCCGGGGTTCCGGGAAACGTGGCCCTTCGACTTGTGATCCCTGCCATAGCCGTCCCAGTGCAGGGTGTGCTGCACGCGGTCGTCGAGCCAGGGCTTCTCCATGATGTCAATCTCAGTGCCGTCCATCCCCTCGTTGCCCACGGTGGTCACCCCGCTGCCGAACATCCAGAAGGCCGACCAGTGGCCCGGCTGCTTCTGGAGGCGGATGCGGGCGACGTAGTAGCCGAAGGCGTGCTCGAACTTCCCCTTCGTCCGCACGCAGCCATCGAGATACGTATCGCCTTCCTTCAGCGTCTGGATCACCAGGCAGCCCTTGCCGTCGAGCGACACGGCCTTGGGCGACCAGCGCCCCGCGCGACGGGGGCAGTCCGTCACCTCCCACTTGCTCTCGTCGACCTTGCCGCCCTCGAACTCGTCGTGCCACACCAGCTTCCAGGCCTGGCCTTCGGGCGCGGGGGGCAAGGCATCGGGCGGGTCGAGCTTCGGCTTCATCGGGGCCTCCTCAGCGGCGAAGACACCTGAGGCGATCAGGCATAGCCACACAGACACCCTCATCCACATGGGGCGCTCCTTTCGTCCCCATCTTAGCCAGGGAAGCCCGAACAAGCAAGTAGCCCGGCGTCTCGTCTCCGTGTTGCAGAGAGCCGTGGGGTATGATAGGCTGCGTGCGCACCGAACCGCACGGAAAGGAGATCGAATGCCTCCTGTAACCCTCGCGATTGTTGGAGCCGGCGGCCGAGGCACCGGCTATGCGTCGTACGCCGCGAAGTACCCGGACGAAGCAAAGGTGGTCGGCGTGGCCGAACCGCGCGACTACTACCGCGAGAGTCTCGCCCGCACCCACGCGATTCCCGAGAGGCACGTGTTCACCGACTGGCGGGCGCTGGCCCGCCGCAAGCGCTTCGCCGATGCTGCCATCATCGCCACGCAGGACGACATGCACGCCGGCCCCGCCGTCGCGCTGGCCCGCAAGGGCTACCACATTCTGCTCGAGAAGCCGATGGCGCCGAACGAGCGCGACTGCCGCCGCATCGTGGCCGAGGTGACGAAGGCGGGGGTCGTGTTCGCCGTGGGCCACGTGATGCGCTACACGCGCTATACGCAGAAGCTCAAGGCCCTGCTCGGCGCGGGCGCGGTGGGCGACATCGTGAGCCTCCAGCACCTCGAGCCGGTCGGCTACTGGCACCAGGCCCACTCGTTCGTGCGCGGCAACTGGCGGAACTCCACCCTCTCCTCGCCCATGCTGCTGGCCAAGTCGTGCCACGACCTCGACTGGATTCGCTACATGATGGGCGTGCCTTGCTGCCGCGTGGCCTCGTTCGGCACGCTGAAGCACTTTCGCAGAGAGGAGGCCCCCCAGGGCGCCACGGCCCGTTGCCTCGACTGCCCCGTGGAGGCCACCTGCCCCTACTCGGCCCTGAAGATCTACGTGCGCGACCGCCTCGACAAGGGGCACCTCGGCTGGCCCCTCGACGTGCTGACGCCCCAGCCCACGCGCGAGAGCGTGCTCGAAGCCCTTCGCACCGGCCCCTACGGCCGCTGCGTCTACGCCTGCGACAACGACGTGGTGGACCACCAGGTCGTCTCGATGGAATTCGCGGGCGGCCGCACGGCCACCTTCACCATGACCGCCTTCAACCGCGGCGGCAACCGCCGCACCCGCATCTTCGGCACGCGCGGCGAGGTCCAAGGGGACGGCTCGAAGATCACCCACTACGACTTCCTCACCGACCGCACGCAGGAGATTGACACGACCGCGCCCGACCCCGCCATCCTGGGCGGCCACGGCGGCGGCGACTTCGGGTTGATGCACAGCTTCCTGGCTGCCGTGGCGAAGGGCGACCCGGGCCTCGTCCTCTCGGGTCCGCAGGAGACGCTGGAGAGTCACCTCATCGTCTTCGCAGCGGAGAAGGCGCGCCACACGGGGCGAGTTATCGCAGTGCGCTGGTAGACGCCGGGTGGCGAGCGGCAGGACCTTCCTCGGGGTTCCCGTCCTGCGGCGGCCCGTGCGCCTCCCGGGGGGAGGGGCGCCGCGCGTCGGCCCGAAGCTTTGCACCAAGGCGAACCGCCGCCGGAGCTACTTCAGCTCCTGGATCCGCACGTTGCGGTACCAGACGGGCAGGCCCTCATCCTGGAAGCCGGTATAACCCTCGAGCGGCCGGTTCTTGAGGGGCGAGTTGGCGAGGTCAATCGTCTGCTCGCCGTTGAACACGACCGTCAGGCGGGTGCCCTGGCAGGTGATGACGTAGCGGTTCCACTCTCCGGTCCGCCGACGCAGGGCCCGGGGCCAGAGCCCCCCGCGTGCAGGCCGCGGTCGCGGCGAGGGCCAGTCCTGCGCCTATCCAGGCAAGCGCGCCCCTGCGATCCCGCGCGATGCTTCTCCCAGACGAGCGTGGGTGGCGCTGCATCTACTGCATCTCCCAGCAGTCAAGAGCCAGCTCTGCATTGTCGCCCGTCCCCGGCGCAAGGCAGGTCAGCTCCAGGATGACCAGGCCGGGAAGGCGCAGGGCGCCCGCGGGCAGAGTCCAGGAGACCACCGCGGCCGCATCCTTGCCCGGGGAGAGCTCGACGGCGGCCGCCTCCCCGCCGACCCGCGCGGCCCATCGCCCCTGCTCGGGGCCAAGGCAGCCCTTGAGTGCGATCGCCCTCGGGCGAACGGGGCCCGTGGGCGCCAGCGCCGCCACACCCGCCTTGCCGCCGGGGGGCGATTCGAGGAGCAACGCGCCCCAGCCCGACCACTCGAAGCGGCCGTACTTCGGCACGGTGGCCGCGAGACCGCCCGAGGTGGCGGGCTTCGGCAACTCCTCGAACTCGCGCCACCCGGCCGACGTGGGCGGCGGGGCGTCGCAGCGGAGGCGGTCGAGCTTGAGCAGATGGCTGTTGCTGTCGAGTGGCTTTCCCTGGCAGATCAGGCGGAGGATGCCTTGCTGGTCAGGCGCGGGATTGAGGATGGGCGGGGTGCGGTGGCAGCCGGGGTCGCGGCGGAGGTCGAGCGCCTGGCCAGTGAACACGGGCGCCTGCACGGGCACCGAGCCGAGGATGCGGCCCTGAATGAAGGCGTCGGTCTGGGGAAAGCTCGGCCCCTGCCTCGCCTCCGCGCGCGAGAGAAGGTCCAGCTCGAACGTCCCGCGCCCCGGCCCCCAGAGCGGGTAGACGCCGATGGCCACGTAGCGGCTGGCGGGCAACCGCACGGCGAAGTCCACGTAGCCGCCGGGCCTGTCGGCCACGACGTGCAGATACCTGCCCCCGCTCGGGTGGTAGTTGTGGTCGGCGTCCTCGACCACGCGCAGGTTCGTCTCGTGCGCGGTGGCCATTGGGGCCAGGTCCTCGGCCTCCGCTGCCCAGGTCGGCGGCGGGGCCTCATCGGGGTAGACGGAGTGTCGAAGCGGCTCCGCCTTGTCGGGCAGCGCGGGGGCCTCGTAGGGCTTTGGCCCAAAGCGATACCAGAGGGCGAGCACGGTGGCCTGAGTGGGCGCGCCCTCGGCCTTCGGCCCGGGCGTGAAACCGAACGCCGCCTCGCGCTCGAACGGAATGGGGTCGGTGATGAAGTGGCGCATCACGCCTGCATAGCCATCTTCCAGACGCGGATGGTTCCAGATGGGCTGCCCCGTGATCGGCCCGCCATAGATGCCCTGGAACCACAGGGGCAGCAGCCCGTGGCCGAGGAGCGGCTCAAGGCCATCCACCGTGAGCGATACAAGGCTCTCGTGCACCGCCGGCGGCCAGAAAGCATTGCCGGTGAGGAACAGCCCAAGGCCAACGACCTGGCCCGGCCCTGGCAGCGCGATGAGCGGCTGCGGCTCGGCGGCGGGACGAATGGGGGCGAGGAGCCGCGTGCCACACAGCCGCCCGCAGCGGCCTGCCTCCTCCTCGCCCAGCGGCAGCACGACGGCCCGCGTGTGCCCCACGAACTGCGTGAGGCCAGAGCGATTGACCAGCTCGATCCTCAGCCCCTTCGCAAAGGGGATCGGCAGGTTGAAGTGCACCGTGGCCTCGGGGAAGTGGACGCGCGGGGCGTTCAGGTACCACGGATATCGCAGCCCTGCCGCCAGGTCGCCGTTGTAGCGGTCCCACCGCCCGGTGGGCCACGGGTGCGGCAGGCCGGCCAGATCGGTCAGCGGCATCCGCAGCGACGGGGCCGCCGCCCCGTCGTAGTAGAACTCAGCCACGACCTCTCGCATCGTGCCAGTGAGGGCGGGGTTCACGTGAAACTCAATGGCGACGACCTCTCCGCTCCCCCTCTGCTCGAAGGCAATCGCGCGGCCTTTGGCCGGCAGCACGAAGGGCCTCTCGACAAACGGCTTGCCCTCGTGGATGCCAAAGCCGCTCTTCTTCCACGTCTCGGCCGCAGCCTTCAGCGCGTCCACGTCGGGCATGGCGACTGACGTGCCTTTGGGGAACGCGCGATAGCTGGCGAAGTGGGCGTGCTGCGGTCTGGGCGCGATGAGGCGCAGCCGGTTGTGGAAGCCAGTGGGGGCGACGATGTGCCGCATCCCGCCGCCCTCGAAGGCCAACGGCGCAGGCGGCTGCTCCTGGCGCTTGCCATCCGCCTCGATGATGGGCAGGTCGCCCGCCGATGACGGCGACCAGAGGTGATCGAGGACGCCTGGCCCCTCGACATCCAGAATAAGGAAGCCGCTGTCGCATGGCTCCAGCTTCCGCTTGCCCCACGGGTCATTGGGGAATCGCCGCTCACCACTCTGCGGCCGCGCGAGCCAACGCCAGTCGAGCAAGGAGGCCGGATCGCCGGGGCGCGGGGCCTCGTAACCCGCCGCCGTGGCCGCCAACACACCCAAGAGCAACGCGGCGGCCCCCCTCCCGAAGGTTCCAATACCTTCGGGAGGGTAGGTGGGACAGCGCCCAGGCCGACGATTGTCATTACCCTCCCGAAGGTATCGGAACCTTCGGGAGGGGATGGGCTGCGCTACGAGTGTCCTCATTTGAGGAGTTCCTGTGGCAGTTGGGCGGGCCTGGCCTCGTGCTTGCGCGCCTTCGGGGCCTCGTCGGCGCCGCGGAAGGCCAGCGTGCTGCCGCCCATGAGCACCCGCTGCTCGATCTGCCCCGTGTGGCCGAATCCCACGATGGCCACCGCCCCGTCGCTCGCCAGCGGCCCCGCCGTCGCCAGCTTGCCCGTGGCGTTGAGCATCACGTACCAGTCGCTGCGAATCCTATTCTGAGGGTCCATCTCGCTCGTGAGTTTCACCACGCTCAGGTCGTCGTCGTCGTGGAACAGCTCGATCCGCGGCGCGTCCTTCGAACCGCGCGGTGGCTCGACGAAGTCCTTCGGCGTCATCGTGGGCACGTGCGGCAACAGGGCGCTTGTGAACGTGAGCGTCTGCCCCGCCTTCGCCATGCCCGACCAGACCTGCCGTATCTGCACGGGCGCGTTCCGCCAGATGTTCTCCAGCGTCTTGTCCTGAACCGTGTGCTTGCGGTCGGGACGCGGCGTGAAATAGACGAGCAGGTCCCAGGAGGGATTGCGGATGGCCTGGACGCCGCGTCCGAGGCCGAGGCCCGTGTAGTAGAGCTGGTCGAAGTAGGCGTTGAACCAGTTTTCGCCGCACTCGGGGCCGAGGCTGCGGGTCTGGTAGCAGGGGCCAAGCCGCACCTTCATCGTGGCCCCGAACTCGACGCGGTCCTTCACCACGACGAAGCCGTTCTTGACGAAGAGGAGGTCGCGGGTGTAGGTGAGTGGCAGGTGCTGGTAGGCGGTGGTCTTGATGCGGGCGAAGGTGAAGGCGGGGTCCTCGACGAAGATGGGCACCTCGGTGGTCATCGGCCGCGGGTCGGCGGCCAGGCCGTCGAGGTCCTCCACCCACAGGATGTTGTTGAAGTCGGGCGTCAGCTCGTAGTAGCCGTTGCCCGCCAGGAGTGCGGCGTCGTGGATCATCAGGTTCGTGAGGTTGCCGGGCAGCTCGCCGCAGTGGCCGCCGTGGGGCAACAGCTCGACGAGGCCCCAGAGGTCCTGCGCCTGGCCGCCGCTGGAGAGCACCAGCTTGTCGGGCACCCATTGCGAGCCGTCCATCCGCATGTGCCACAGGCCGGGCCGGGCCTTCAGCTCCTCGAGCGGCACCTTGGCCATCGGGTGGCGCCAGGTGATGCGGCTCGCGCCCGAGGGCGGGGCCGGCTGCACGGCGTCATCGGCGAAGAGGTAGGCCAGGACGAAGTTGTCGCGTGAGTTGTCGAAGGGCAGGTGGTACTGGTTCGCACGGTAGTCGAGGTGGTTGTAGAGGTATTCGGCGATGCGGTGGCTGGTCCAACGGAAGCGGCCGTCGCGGGTGATGTTGGACATCCATTCGTAGGCCCACATCGCGTGGCCGACCTCCGGCCAGCCCGAACCTGAGCCGAAGGGCACGCAGGCGCCGCTGGGGCTGACCATTTCGACGTAGCGGGCGAGCGTGCGGCGGAAGCCCTTGTGGTTCACAAAGGCCTCCCAGTCGCCCGTGTGGAAGTAGAGCGCCGCGGCGGCGTCGAAGAAGACCCAGTGGTAGCCCGCCGAATTGTCGTCGTCGTCGCCCACGTCGCCGATCAGTTTGTCGTGGTAGTTGGTGTACTCCACGATGCGGGGGTCGAGCGGCTTGCCGTCCTGCTCGGCCACCTGGCGGGCCGCCTTCTGGATCGCGTAGCGGTGCCACACGCGGTTGTGGGTGCCCGATTCGTTGAACAGGCCCGGCTCGGGCTGTGCGGCGACCTTGTGGAGGATCGCCCGATAGCGCTTCTCGGCGTCGGGCGGGGCGAAGGGACTCTTCGGGTCTTTCAGCCACGTGAGGTAGCGATACATCGCGGTGCTGGTGAACTGGAACCAGCCCATGTCCTTCTCTTCTTCGAGCGCGAGCATCATGTCCATCAGGTCGCGGGCGAGGGTGGCGTATTCGGGGTCGGCGGTGAGGCGGTGCATGGCCATGCACTGGAAGGCTTCGCGGTAGCCCCACGGGTTCTTGCTCTTGACGTATTGCGGGCAACGCCCCTTGAGGCCGGGCTCCACGTACTTGCGGAGCCAGGGCACGTAGTCCTCCTTGCCCTTGATGTAGCCGTGCTTGTAGAAGCCGGTGCGATGGGCGCTCCAGGCGTTGTGAGCGATGCGGTCGGGCGGCATGTGGTGGATTTCGCCCGTCCAACCTCCCGCAGGTTTCGAAACCTGCGGGAGGTTAAGCCTCTCGGGGGCGACGACGCGAAGCGGCTCGCGGGCCACGACGGCCGCATCTTGTCCCATCGAGACGAGCAACTCGACCATGTACGAGCCTGGTTGGCCGACGGCGCCGGCCTTGAACTCCTGCACCACCTGTCCTGTCTTGCCCGCGGGCACGTCCATGCCAATCTGCGCCTCAGTGACGGATTGGCCCTGGGCGTTCACCACGCGGATGAGTTCGATCCGTGTCGGGTCTCTTCGCGAATCCACCTCGGCGCGAGCCGCCCACGGCTTGTCCGATGGGATGTCGTCCTGCGAAATCGTGAGGAGGCCGAGGGCGTCGTCCTGGTCCACGAGGCGGAAGACGGGGCAGTCCTTCGGCTCGCCGTGGTAGCCCCAGCCGACCTGGTTGAGCGCCTCGTCGGGGTCAATATCGGCCGCGAGGAACGCCATGAAGAGCCGCTCGCCGGGGCGCGGCGTGAAGGCGAGGTCTTTCCAGGGGATGGCGGCCTCGACGTTGTAGCCCTGGGGCGTCTCGGTGACGGCCCACTTCGAGTTCTCGGTGAGCACCCAGTAGGCGTCGCGCTTGTCGAGGGCTGCGGCGTCGGGCAGCAGCCTGCCGCGCGGATTCGGGCCGGTGGGAGCGTAGCGGAGGCCGAGGAAGGGGGTCTTGCTGTAGGGCGAATTAGTCTTCATCGGCTGGCGGAAGGAGTGGACGAGCACCATCAGGCTGTCGCAGCCCCATCCGGGCGGCCCTTGGTTGCCGGCGCTGTCGGGCTTGATGCCCACGAGATGGTCGTCCACCATCTGGCCGGCCACGTAGAGACACTGTTCGTCCCACGCGAGTGCCGCCCGGCCGCTGATGTCGGCATCGCCTTTCGGCTGGTTGGTCGGCTCGTTGGCGTGGATGCTGGAGCGCGGGTCCTTGCTCGCCGGGCTGATGACGCAGGGCGACGACGCCAGGTCCCATTCGTCCAGCTTGCCATCGATGACTACTGGCTTCGGTGGCCTGCGGATGGGGTATTGCGTCGGCGTGTCCGTCAGGCTGCCAGCCTGGGCCGCCGCGCACGACAGGAGAGCCAGGCAACAAGTGAGGGTTCGCGGCATCGTGGTCGCTCCATGCGCTGGAGGGAGGACTGCTTGCGGCCGTTGCCCGCCATCATGCACGCCGCAGGTGCCGTGTCAAGCATCTCGTGAGCAGGGTCTAGGGGGGGGGCGGCGGAAGCCGCGCCGTCGGGCCGCGGCCTGAAGCATCGCGGCCCCTGCCCCCGGCGGCGAACACCGAGAGAACAGGCCGCCGCTGCGCGCCGCGCCAACGCCATCTGGCGAGCCCGCAGCGGCCCTCCGCATCCGCACCGGCCAAAGGCAACCGCCATCGGCGTCGGCGGCCTTCTTGGCCCGCGCTCGCTCTGTGAACCCAACGGGTTGCCGTGGGGACGGCGGCTACTTGACGGTTGGCTCGGGAATCCGCTTGGAGGGCGGCAGCTCAACGTCCGCGGGGTCGCCGGGCGCCTCGCCCGGCTCGGCGGGAGGCTCGAGGTCGAGCTTCTTGCCTTCTTTCTCGCTCCTGCGGCATTGAGCCGCCACGGCCTCCGCGCGTTCCCGCCCGTCGGGGCCGCCCATGACCACCCGCCACACCCGCACCTCGGGCTTCGGGGGCTGCGGCGTCAGCGCCTGGGGGTCTGAGTTCGACTTCCACTCCCGCGCCGCCTTGAGGTAGGCGCGCTGGATGTCGTCCTCTCGGTTCTTGACCGACAGGGAGTCAACGACTTCGTACTGCACCGTGCCGTTGCGGTAGTCAATGCGCAGCACCGAGTAGGAGGCGGCCTTGCCCCCCGTGGTGCTGGGTCGGGGCGGCGCTGCCACGTGCGCCGGGACCGGCCCGCACCCCGCGAGGGGTCACCGCTTCGGCTCTGCCAGGCCTGCCTCGGGGAGGCATGCCAGCAGAGCCAGGAGCCACGCGCCCACTGTGAGATATCGCAGCCTGGTGTTCATATCCTATAGTCTAGACCTTCACAACGCCTTGTCAAGCATCCTTAATCGTTCAGCAGCATCGCGGCCCAGTCGCCGGCCAAGCGGGGAGGTGCCCCGTTTTCGCCGCGACGCGGGGTGGTGAGCCGCCGGCCGTGGCCGGGACGCTTCCGCAGGTACGCCG